>Ga0111152_1003_pt1 | contig 59798 bp, 58 predicted proteins | sample DeeMarSeWOR28_12_FD_80254 | JGI IMG/M metagenome (GOLD analysis project Ga0111152, IMG submission 80254) | Gammaproteobacteria bacterium SG8_30
CGCATCATGGCCAGGCTCAGCTTGGTCTTCAGAGCGTCACCACCGAAATCGTGGTAGACGAACAGGCCGGGGAAGCGCCAGCCGATCTTGCCCGTCCCGTAGCCGAGCGGAAACGCGACATGCGTCGGCGAGGCTGGCACGTAGCCGAACATCGGCGACCAGGCCTGGCCGATGCGGAAGGTGGTCTTGTTCCGGACTATGTCGACGTACGCGAGCCGCAACCGCGGAGTCTGCTGCTCGTCGCTGAAGGCACCGCTGCCATTGAAACCACCGAAGAAGTCAGCCTCGATGGTCCCGTTGAACTTGAGCCCGCTCGCTTCCGGCCCATTGAAGGCCAGCGTGATCCGGGTGTTGCGCACGTCGCCGCCGAAGACCCATTCGTCGGTCGAGCGATCGGTCGTCGGCCACTGCGCGGCCTGACCGTTCGAGAACGCGAAATCGTTGTCCTGCATGTACAGCGAGGCGATGACGAACCCCTTGATCGTCAGTCCCTCAGCCGTGCCGGTCTTGACCTCTCCGGCGCTCGCCACGCCCGGCAATGCCAATGCGCTCGCAACAGCCAGCGCCGTCGCGGTCCGTTTGATCGTGGAATCCATGATGTGACCTCCCCCGTTGGGCTGTTGCAGGAGAATGCGCCCGGCCCCGCCCCCCCTCTATTGGCGGATGGTCTAAACAACGCGTGGCTTTTGCGCAACGAGGTGGCAGCGAGTCGGTCGCGCGGATCGTGGAAACCACGTACTCGCGGCCTCCCCGTGGCAAGGGAAATCCGTTGCGTGCGTGGCGTTCGACCAACGTCCAATTCATGCGGGAGGGGGGACGTAAAATGCTTGGCCGTATCACAGCCGGGCGTCCCGGAGGACGCCGCCGACGGGGGAAGAACCATGATGGTGAAGACACACCCGGTGCCGGAGTCGTTCGCGGCCCGCGCCGTCGTCAAGGAAGCCGACTACAAGGCGATGTACGCCGAGTCGGTCGAGAACCCGGATGCCTTCTGGTCGAAGATCGCAAAGCGTGTCGATTGGATCAAGTTCCCGACCAGGATCAGGAACGTCTCGTTCAAGGTCGAGGACTTCCGCATCAAGTGGTTCGAGGACGGCGTGCTCAACGTCTCCGTCAACTGCCTCGACCGCCAGCTCGCCAAGCGCGGCGACAAGACGGCGATCCTGTTCGAGGGCGACGACCCGTCGGTGTCGGGCAAGATCACCTACCGGGAGCTCTACGAGCGTGTCTGCCGCTTCGCCAACGCGCTGCGCGGCATGGGCGTGGGCAAGGGGGACCGGGTCACGATCTACATGCCGATGATCCCGGAGGCGGCCGTCGCGATGCTCGCCTGCGCCCGCATCGGGGCGATCCACTCGATCGTCTTCGGCGGCTTCTCGCCCGACTCGCTCGCCGGCCGCATCCACGACTGCGACTCGAAGCTCGTGATCACCACGGACGAGGGCGTACGCGGCGGCAAGAAGATCCCGCTCAAGGCCAACGTCGACGCGGCGCTCGACAAGCACGACCTGCCGTGCGTCGAGAAGGTCGTGGTGCTGCGCTACACCGGCGGGAAGATCGGCTGGAAGGACGGCCGCGACGTCTGGTGGGAGGACGCGGTGAAGGGTCAGCCGGCGGAGTGCAAGCCGGAGCCCATGAACGCCGAGGACCCGCTGTTCATCCTGTACACGTCCGGCTCCACGGGCAAGCCGAAGGGCGTGCTGCACACCACGGGCGGCTACCTCGTGTATGCCAACTTCACCTTCGCCACGGTCTTCGACTACCGCGAGGAGGACATCTTCTGGTGCACCGCCGACGTCGGCTGGGTGACGGGCCACAGCTACGTGGTCTACGGCCCGTTGTCGAACGGCGCGACCAGCGTCATGTTCGAGGGCGTGCCCAACTACCCGACGGTGAGCCGCTTCTGGGAGGCGGTCGACAAACACAAGGTGACGATCTTCTACACCGCGCCAACGGCAATCCGCGCGCTCATGCGCGAGGGCACCGAGCCCGTCAAGAAGACCTCGCGCAAGAGCCTCCGTCTGCTCGGCACCGTCGGCGAGCCGATCAACCCCGAGGCCTGGGAGTGGTACTACCAGGTCGTGGGCGACGAGCGCTGCCCCATCGTCGACACCTGGTGGCAGACCGAGACCGGCGGCATCCTGATCTCGCCGCTGCCCGGCGCGACGGACCTCAAGCCCGGCTCCGCGACCAACCCTGCCTGGCGTGCAGCCGGCGCTCGTGGACGGCGACGGCAAGGTCCTGGAGGGCGCCACCGAGGGCAACCTCGTGCTGCTCGACAGCTGGCCGGGACAGATGCGCACGGTCTACGGCGACCACGAGCGCTTCATCCAGACCTACTTCACGACCTTCAAGGGCATGTACTTCACCGGCGACGGCGCGCGCCGCGACGAGGACGGCTACTACTGGATCACCGGTCGCGTCGACGACGTCATCAACGTCTCCGGTCACCGCATGGGCACCGCCGAGGTCGAGAGCGCGCTGGTCGCCCACGCGAAGGTCGCCGAGGCGGCCGTCGTCGGCTGCCCGCACGACATCAAGGGCCAGGGCATCTACGCCTACGTCACGCTCGTGGCGGGCGAGACGCCGACCGAGGAGCTGCGCAAGGAGCTCAGGGACTGGGTGCGCAAGGAGATCGGCCCGATCGCCTCGCCGGACTTCATCCAGTGGGCGCCCGGCCTGCCGAAGACCCGCTCCGGCAAGATCATGCGCCGCATCCTGCGCAAGATCGCCGCCGACGAGTCCGACCAGCTCGGCGACACCTCGACGCTGGCGGATCCGTCGGTGGTGAGGGAGCTCGTCGACCACCGCATGAACGTCGGCAAGCGGGCGTAGCGACTAAAGGGCCATGACCAAGGAAATCCTGGTCGCCGACGACCATCCGCTGTTCCGTGAGGCGCTCCGGCACGCGGTAGGCCGTGCCGTTCCGGACGCCGCGGTCGTCGAGGCGGACTCGGTCGCAGCGCTCCTCGAGGCCGCCGAGAGGCACCCGGGCGCCGAGCTCCTGCTGCTCGACCTCAACATGCCCGGCGCGCAGGGATTCAGCGCACTCGTCCAGATGCGCTCCCATTTCCCGACGCTGCCGGTGGTCATCATCTCGGCGATGGAGGATCCGGCGATCATCCGCCGCTCCATCGCGCACGGTGCGGCCGGGTTCGTACCCAAGTCCTCAGCCGTGCACGAGATGGTGGAGGCCCTGCAGGCGGTGCTCGAGGGCGACGTCTGGGTGCCGCCCTCGGTGGATGTCGACGCGCCGGCCCTGGAAGACTCCGAGGCCGACATCGCCTCGCGGCTCGCGAGCCTGACGCCGCAGCAGTTCCGCGTGCTCTCGATGCTGTCCGCGGGGCTGCTCAACAAGCAGATCGCCTACGAGCTCGGCGTTTCCGAGGCGACCATCAAGGCGCACATGACGGCGATCATGCAGAAGCTCGGTGCCACCAACCGGACCCAGGCGGTAGTGCTGGCCCAGCGACTCGCGCTCGACACACCGGTCACGGCGCAGGCCGCCGGTCACTGACCGGCAAGCGCTTCCCTTCGCCCGGTCAGGCCGGTTGCTTCTCGGGTCGCTCCGCGTTGGCGGCCATCGCGGAGCGCCGGCGCGCGAGCGCGGCCAGGAGCGCCCTCAATGCCGCGGGCTTGATCGGCTTGTGCAGGACCCCGAATCCCTCGCGCCTCGCCTCCTGGGCGAGTTCGGCACTCGCGTTCGCAGTGATCAGCGCGCCGGGACGGCCGCCTTTCAGCCGCGTCAGCCGCTTGAGCGCCTCGAGCCCCGTCTCGGTCTCGCGCAGGTGAAAGTCGGCGAGGATCACGTCAGTGTGACCGTCCGCCGCCACGGGCTCCGCCTCGGCGATCGAGCGCGCCCCGATCACCGTCACCCCCCAGCGACCGAGCAATGCGGCCATGCCGTCCAGGACGTCCGGGTCGTCGTCGAGGCAAAGGACTGTGAGCCCCGCAAGCGCAGCGCCTCGCACGCGGCCCCGGCTGCCGTCGACGGCCCGCAAAGGCGGCGCGGCGCGCGGCACGCGGATGGCGAAGACGCTGCCCCGCCCGGGCGTCGAGCGGACGGTCAGGTGATGGTCGAGCGCGCGGGCGATGCGCTCGCAGATCGACAGGCCCAGCCCGAGGCCCTTCTCGCCCCACGGCGAGGCCTGGTCGAGGCGCCGGAACTCCTCGAAGATCACCGTGAGCGCCTCGGCCGGTACGCCCGGGCCGGTATCCCAGACCTGGAACTCCACCTCGTCTCCGCGGCGCCTGCAGCCGACCAGCACGCGGCCCGAACGCGTGTAGCGCAGCGCGTTGGCGATGAAATTCTGCAGCACGCGCTTCAGCATGCGCGCGTCGGTGCGCACGGCCAGCGCCGTCCGGGGGACGCGCAGCTCGAGCCCGCGGTCGGCCGCGAGCGGGGCGAACTGCTCGCCGAGCGCTTCGAGCAGCCGCGATGCCTCGACCGTGCTGAACTCCGGCTGCACGGCCCCGGAATCGAGCTTGGAGATGTCGAGCAGCGCGTCCAGCAGCTCCTCGGCCGCGCGCAGCGACGTGTCGACCCGCTCGGCAAGACTGGCGATGGCGGGATCGGCCAGGTCGCGCGAGCGTAGCGCGGAGACGAACAGCCTCGCGGCGTTCATGGGCTGCAGCAGGTCGTGGCTCGCCGCCGCGAGGAAGCGCGTCTTGCTGTGGTTCGCCTGCTCGGCCTCGAGCTTGGCCTGCCGCAGCTGCTCGGTCCGCTCCTCCACGCGCAGCTCGAGCGTCTCGGCGATCTCCCGCAGCTCCTGCTCGACCTGCTTGTAGTCGGTCACGTCGGTGAACGTGGAGACCATGCCGCCTTCCGCCATGGGCTGCACCCGCGTCTCCACGACCTTTCCGTCAGGCCGGCGACGCTCCGAGACGTGCGGCGTGCCGGCGCGAAGGTGGGCCATGCGCCGCCGGACCTGGTCGGTCAGGTCGCCCGGACCGCAAAGCCCCCGCTCGACGTTGAAGCGGATGGATTCCGCGATGGGCATGCCGACGTAGAGGAACCCTGGCGGGTAGTCGAACAGGTCCTGGTATCGCTGGTTCCAGGCGACCAGCCGCAGGTCCCGGTCGATCATGCTGATGCCCTGGGACATGTTCTCCATCATGGCCTCGAGCAGGCCGCGGTTCAGGCGCAGGCGCTCGCTCGTCTCGTCCAGCAGGGAGACCACCTGCTCGAGCTTGAGCCCCGAACCCCGCAGCGTGCTCGTGAGCATCATGCGTGCGGAAGCCGAGCCGATCGCGCCGGCCAGTTCCCGCTCCACTGCCTGCACGAGGCCGACATCGGCCCGGTCCTCCACGGCCAGTTCCCGGCCCGTGGCCCGAGCGTGCTGCGCGAGCAGGCGGGCAGCGACCCGCGGCCCGAGCACGTGCTCGGCCAGCGTCATCAGGTCGCCGACGGTCGTGCTGCCGGGAAGCGGCGCGTCCCGCGCTCCCCGCCCGTGCGTCGCCGGCTCGAGAAAGGCTGCAGCCTGCAGAGAAAGGCTGCAGCCTGCAGTTGGGCGCCGAGGCTCGGCCGGAAGCGTGCCGAGAGCAGCACCAGCATCCCGACGTTGGCGAAGAGCGACCAGAACACGCCGTGCGTGAGCACGTCGGGGGCCGTCCACCCGAACAGAGCCTGCGGCGCCAGGAACGCGACGCCCCACGGCCCGTCCCTGATCCACGCCGGCGGCTCGCCGTCGATTGCGAGCAGGCTCGGCAGCAGCAGCGTGTAGAGCCAGATCGCGTACCCGGTGATCAGGCCGCCCAGCACGCCGGCCCGGCTGGCGCGCGGCCAGTAGAGCGCCGCGATCAACGTCGGGGCGAATTGCGCGACCGCCGCGAAGGCGAGCAGCCCGATGGAGGCCAGGCTCGGCGCCGATGGCACGCCGCGGTAGTAGGCGAAGGCGAGCGTGAGCACGCCCACGATCGCCGCGCGACGCATCCAGAGCACGAGAGAAGTGGTGTCACGCCGGCTCGGTGGCCGCTCGGTGCGCAGGCGCCACACGAGCGGCAGCAGCAGGTCGTTACTGATCATCGTCGCCAGGGCGACGCAGACGACGATCACCATGCCGGTGGCAGCAGAGAACCCGCCGACGTAGGCTAGCAGCGCGAGCCACTCGTGGCCGGCGTTGAGCGGCAGCCACAGGACGTAGCTGTCCGGGCTCGTGCCGGGTTCAGCAATCGCCAGGCCCAGGGCCGCGATGGGCACCACCACCAGGCTGACGATCGCGAGGTAGAGGGGGAACATCCAGCGCGCCTTGGAGAGGTCGCGCGGATCGGTGCACTCCACCACGCCGACCTGGAACTGGCGCGGCAGGCAGAAAATCGCCGTCAGCGCGATCGCCGCCTGGGTCAGGAATCCGGCCGAGGTCTCGCCGCCGGAGGACAGCGAGCGTGCGGCGGGCGCGAACTCCAGCGGCCCCCCCAGCGCGATCAGCGCGAACGCGCCGACTGCGACGAAGGCGAGCAGCTTCACCAGGGACTCGACGGCGATGGCCAGCATCATGCCGGGATGATGCTCGGCCGCGTCGACGCCGCGCGTGCCGAACAGGATGGCGAACAACGCCAGCATCACGGCCACGTACAACGCACTGTCCGCGAACCACGGGCCGGTCGAGCCGCTGTCCGCCGCGCCGGTCAGGACCTGGATGCTCATCGCCACCGCCTTGAGCTGCAGCGCTACGTAGGGCACGGCGGCCGTCAGGGCGACCAGCGTGATCGCCGCGGCCAGCCGACTCGACTTGCCGAAGCGCGAGGCGATGAGGTCGGCGATCGAGGTGACGTTGTGCCGCTTGGCGACGCGCACCAGGCGCTCGAGGAACGGCATGCCGAATAGGAAGAGGAGCATGGGGCCCAGGTAGATGGGCAGGTATGCCGCACCGTCGCGGGCCGCCGTGCCCACGGCGCCGTAGAACGTCCAGCTCGAGCAGTACACGGCCAGCGCGAGGCTGTACACGACCGGACGCATCCGGTCGTTGGCCGGGTAGGTGCGGTAACGATCGCCGAACCAGGCGATCGCAAACAGCGCCCCGACGTAAGCGAGCGACACGAGCAGCAATCCCCACCCCGGGATCATGCCCACCCCCCGTTGGCCGGCACAGGCCGGTCCCCGTCTATACGACGCGCCGGCGCAGTCTTGCAACCGGGCGTGAGGGCACTGCCGATACCGCACTGCATCATGAAGCGGGTTAAGCTATCGCTCGCCAGACCGTGAAGGGCGCGCGATGAAGCAGATGCAGGCACTCGTTCCGGTCCTCCTGCTGTCGGGCAGCCTCGTCCTCGGTGCCTGCGCGGAGGAGCCGGAACAGGCGCCGCCGGATGGGCGGCTGACCCTGGCGACGTGGAATCTCGAGTGGCTCATCGAGCCCGCCACGTTCGACGAGCTCGCGCGGATCTGCCTCGCGCGCGGGGCGCGTGCCCGCGGCCACCAGCGCACGATCCCCTGCGACCTCGTGCCCGGGCGTCGCTGGAACGAGGCGGACTTCGACAGGCTGCGTGCGTTCGCTGCGAAGATCCCGGCGGACGTGGTCGCGCTGCAGGAAGTCGACGGCGTCGGCCCCGCGCGCCGCGTCTTTCCTGCGTACGAGCTCTGCTTCACTTCCCGGCCCCACGTGCAGAACGTCGGGTTCGCGGTCCGGGCGGGGATTCCGCATCGCTGCAACCCCGACTACCGGGCGCTGGGGCTGCCGGACGACGACGTGCGCTGGGGTGCCGACGTGACGCTCTACCCAGGCACCGGCCGGGAGATCCGGCTGCTCGCAGTCCACCTCAAGTCGGGCTGCAACCGCGACCCGCTCACGACCGACCGCGACGCCTGCCGCACGCTGCAGGCGCAGGTGCCCGTTCTCGAGGCGTGGATCGACGCGCGCGCGGCGGAGGGCTTGCCGTTCGCCGTGCTCGGCGACTTCAACCGCCGCTTCGATCGCGAATTCCCGCCGTCGCGCACGGCTTCTGGCGACATCGTGGCGATGTGGCCGGAGATCGATGACGGAGATCCACCCGAGGCCGACCTCCTCGATCCGGGCAGCGCGCCAGCGACGGAGGCCTGCCGGCAGCAGGACCCGGTGCGCCCGCCGATCGACCACATCCTGCTGAGCGCCAGCCTCGGACGCGCGGCAGTGCCGGGCTCCTACCGCATGTGGACCTACCCGCGCGGCGCGGACCCGGGGCGCTGGCCGGATCACTGCATATTTTCCGTGAGCCTGGACATCCGATCGCTGCGGAGCTGAGTGGCTCGGCGCCCGTCCCTGGCGCCCGGCCCGCGGCACGAAGACGGAGAAAGAGCGATGAGCTACGACCCGGACAACATCTTCGCCCGCATCCTCCGCGGCGAGATCCCGTGTCACAAGGTCTACGAGGACGAGCACACGCTCGCCTTCATGGACATCATGCCCCAGTCGGACGGGCACACGCTGGTCGTTCCCAAGGCACAGGGCGCGAACATCTTCGACATTCCCGCGGACGCGCTGGCCGCCGCCGTCCGCACCACGCAGCACGTCGCGCGGGCGGTGCGCAAGGCGTTCGACCCGCCGGGCATCATGATCACGCAGCTGAACGGCGCACCTGCCGGCCAGAGCGTGTTCCACCTGCACTTCCACGTCATCCCGCGCTACGAGGGCCAATCGATGCGCGTGCACGCGGGCAGGATGGGCGACCCCGAGGTACTGGCGGGGCACGCCGCACGCATTCGCGCCTGTCTCGAGTAGCTCGCGCCCTGTTCCGCGGCGCCCCGCCGCCGCTCCGTCACACTCCGGAAACGAATCCGTCGCCGCTCGTTAACGCAAGAGGCTCACGCTCGGGCCATGGGATTCGAGTTCGAGTCGACCAGAGCCGACCCCCGGCGCGACGCCGAAGCCCTGCGCCGCCTCGGCGAGCTGGAGCGTCGCTGGCGACTGGCCTGCGAGGAGCTCGACGCACCACTGTCCGACGTCCGGGCATTGGCGGGGGCGCCCGACGAGTCGGCCAGGCTGACTCGGGCGCGGGCGCGCCTGCTCGACGCCCGTCGACGGCGCGTGGTGCTCGCAGAACAGATCGAGCGGCTCGAAGCCGAGCTCGACCTCGACGGCACGTTGATCTGACCGGCGGCGGCGCACGCCGTCACCGCTTCGGGCCGGTAGCGGGACCGGGACCTCGTCAGGAGGAGGAATCGCGCTCGATGGCCCGGCCGGCCGCACTCCATCCCAGGTAGTCACCCTCGAGGTGATAGATCCGCTTGAAGCCCGCGCGCTCGAGGATCCCCAGCGCAATGCCGGTTCGCCGGCCGCTCCTGCAGTACACGACGACATCCTTGTCGCGAACCTGCTTAAGCTCCCCGATCCGGCTCTCGAGTTCATCGTGCGAAATGTTGATCGCCCCCGGCACGTGGCCGTCCGCGAACTCCTTCGCCGTTCTCACGTCGAGCACGACGAGCTCGGAGTCCTCGCCTTGGATCCGCTCCAGCAGCTGCTCCTGGCTCACCTTGGGTGCGCCATCCGCGCACGCGAGCCCCGACAGAAGTACGGCAAGCGAGACGACCAGCACTCGAAGCATTGATTCGATCCTCCGTCCTGTCAGACGAGCACGAAGGTGACCCGCATTCGCACCTTGTAGCTCGTGACCTTGCCTTTCTCGACGACCACTTCCTGGTCGGCGATCCATGCCCCGGTGACGTTCTTCAGAGTCTTGTTCGCGCGCTTGATGCCGCTGGCGATCGCGTCCTCGAAGCTCTCCCGGGACGTTGCCGTGATCTCGGTGACTTTCGCAACTGTCATGGCTGCAACCTCCTGCTGCGGGGTCGCCGCCTCGCGGTCCCAACCGGCGCTGCGGGACCCTCGTCTGCACTCCCATCCTATCGCAGATCCGGCCGGCCGCGGCGCCGGCTGTGGAAAGCCGCAGCGCGAGTCGGACTCAGTCCGGCTTGGCCATGCGCCCCAGCGCCACGCCGCAGAGACGGAAGATCCTCCAGGCCTCCTGCGGCTCGGCGCCGAGCCCCTGGTAGAAATCGATGGCTCGGCGGTTCCAGTCGAGGACCGCCCACTCCATGCGCCCGCAGCCCCTTTCGACCGCGATCGCGGCGAGATGCCGGAGCAATGCCTGTCCGTAGCCCCGGCCGCGATGTGCCGGCCTGACGTACAGGTCCTCGAGGTACAACCCGCGGCGGCCGACGAAGGTGGAGAAGTTGTGAAACCAGAGCGCGAACCCGACCACCTCGTCGTCCAGCCTCGCCAGCACCGCCTCTACGTTGGCCTGCGGCCCGAAGAGTGCCGCATCGAGTTGCGCCGGCGTGGCGACGACCTCGTGCGAAAGTCGCTCGAACTCTGCGAGCTCCCGGACCAGCGCGAGCAGCGTGTCGACGTCGCCGGGGCCGACCCGGGCGATGACCAGTCTCGAGCTCATCTCAGCCTCCGCCGTCGGCCCGCGGGCGCAGGTTGGACGCGTGCAGGTGGAGGATCTTCCACCCCGCCGCGGAGCGACGGAGCAGGACGCTGCGCCGCCCCGGCGCGCCTTCGATGCCGACGGTGAAGGTCGCAAGCGCGTGGCCGGGTCCCGCACCGCGGGTCTGGAGCTGCTTCGGCGCGAAGCCGACATACGGCGTCGCGACGCCGCGTCGCTGCCACGCCGCAAACAGCCTGTCGAAGCGTTCCAGGATCGCGGCCCGACCCGCGACGAGGTCGGGCGTGTCGTCGAAGGGAAAGTACATCGTGGCCTCGGGATCGAAGCTTTCGCCGAGCAGCGCACGATCTCCGGCGTCGACGGCCGCCAGGAAGCCGGTCACGACCCGCTCGATCTCTTCGGCTGAAGGAGCCGAGGCGTCCCTCGGCCCGGCCACGTGCCCCATGTCCTCTCCTCGCATCCCAGCCCGCCGGACGTCGCCTATCATGCCAGCCCGGTGCTCCCGCCTCACCCGACCATGGAGATCCCGATGCTCAGGAAGATTCGCAACGCGCTGGTGCGAGGGCTGGTCGTCGTACTGCCGATCGCGCTCACCGTCTGGCTGCTGTGGTGGCTGGGCTCCTCGACGGAGGCGCTGCTGCACCAGCTGATCGTCGTGTTCGTGCCGGCCGAGTACTACCGGCCAGGCATGGGAATCGCCGCGGCGCTGGTCCTGCTGATCGGCGCTGGAGTCCTGGTCAACGCCTTCATCGTCCGGCGCATGCTCGCGGCCTGGGAAGCGCTCATGGAGCGGATTCCCATCGTCAAGAGCATCTACGGCGCGGTACGCGACTTCGTCCAGATCCTGCCGGCGGGGGGCGGGCGAAGCGAGCTCAAGCGGGTCGTGCTGGCGCGCATCGGCGAGGCGTCCGCCATCGGCTTCGTTACGCGCGACGACGCCCGTGACATGGCCCCGGGCGCCGGCGTCGAGGGCCAGGTTGCCGTCTACTTCCCGATGAGCTACCAGATCGGCGGTTACACGCTGCTCCTGCCGCGCTCCAGGATCGAGCCCCTGGACATCCCGATCGAGACGGCCATGCGCCTCGTGCTCACCGGCGGGATGTCGGGCGCCGCGCCGCGGCCGTGACAGCGCCGGCAGCCGGCGTGGCGGCGCCCGGCTCGACTTGCACCGACACCTCGACCGGATAGTGGTCGGACCCGACGTAAGGGCCGGTGCCAAAACGCGCGATGGCGACTCCCGGGCTTGCGAGGCAGTGGTCGATCTGCAGGTAGAGCGGCGGAAACCACGACGGCCAGGTCGGATGCCACCCTCGACCGGCCGCGCAGTCCGCGAGCCGGCCGCGCGACAGCAGGTGCCGGAAAACGGGGGAGAAGGCCGTCACGTTGAGGTCCCCGAGCACCAGGAGCGGGCCCTCGACGGACCGGGCCAGGGTCCCGAGCGCGCCGAGTTCGCGATTCCGGTTGCGCGACATGCGCGGCCCCAGGGGCCAGTTCGCATGCGTCCCGATGACGGTGAGCTCGCTCTCGCCGGCCCGGACCCGGAGCAGGATCGCGCTGGCCTCGCCGGAGGGCAGCGTCACGGCCCGCACGCCGGCGAGCGGCAGGCGGCTGGCCACGAGCACGTCACCCGCTTGCGCCTGGTAGGGAAGTTCGCCGGCCACGGCGTGCAGCGCCTCACGCCACGCGGGAGTGACCTCGAGCAGCACCGCCAGGTCAGGGCCCGTCTCTTGCAGATAGCCGACGACGCGCCCGTGATCGCCGTTGTAGAAGAAGAGGTTGAGCAGCACGGCATCGAGCGCCTCTCCCCGGGGCGCCGGCCTGATCGGCGTCTCGCCGTAGTAGTGCAGGAGTGGCAGTGCATTGGCGAGGCCGAGCAGCAGTGCCGCAATGCCGAGGGCCGGTCGCCTCAGCGCGAGCAGGCCGATGCCGCAGAGGGCGAGCCAGACGGCGTACTGGGGCCTGAAGTGCGAGAAGAGCTCGAGCCACCACGCGACGTGCCCGAGTGAAGCCAGCGTGCCCGCGAGGGCACCGGCGGCCGTGCCCAGCAGCAGGATCGCCTCGGCCCGGCTGCGGTGCAGCCTCACGGCGAGCCTCGCGCCGCTTGCCGGCCGCGTGCCGCTGCGGTTTCATCCACGCTGGGAGTCCTGCGTGGAAGAATCATGGGCGGAAGGCGGTACTTCGAGGACCTCGAGATCGGCGAGCAACGCGAGTCGTCCGCGCTGACCATCGACAAGGACGAGATGCTCGCGTTCGCCCGACGGTACGACCCGCAGTACTTCCACGCCGACGAGGAGGCGGCCCGCGGGTCCGTCTTCGGCGAGGTGGTCGCCTCGGGCATCTACACCATGGCGATCTGGCGGCAGCTGGACCACGAGATCGCCAGCGACATTGCCTGGATCTGCGGCGTAGCCTGGGACGACGTGCGTTTCCCCCGCGCACTGCGCGCCGGCGACCGGGTCCACGCACGGGCGCGCTGCCTGAGCAAACGCGCGTCGACGAGCGACCCGCGTCGCGGTGTCGTCGTGTACGTGTACGAGCTCCTGACCGAGGCCGGCGAGGTGGTGTTCACCTGTCGCAGCACGAATCTCGTCGAGCGCCGGCCACCGGATCAGCGGCGTCGCCTCACTTCCCGATCTCGGTGATCGCGATCGGCAAGGTGGCTGCACGGATCACCTCGAGCATGTTGACGCCTCCTGGCTGGCTGCCGCCCCGGCGTCGCCGTGCGGCGATACGGGAATCGGCCTATGGTAGCCGCTCGGATACGGCTGACGGAGACACCTTACGTGCACAGGCAGAATCTGTCGGGCAATTCGCCCTGGGAAAGCCGGGTCGGCTATTCCCGTGCAGTCCGGGTCGGCCCCCACGTGTGGGTGGCAGGCACGACGGCGACCGGCGAGGACGGCCGCATCGTGGGCCGCGGGGACGCGGCCGCGCAGGCGCGACAGGCCCTGCGCAACATCGGCGCGGCGCTCGAACGGGCGGGTGCTGCGTTCGGGGACGTGGTACGGACGCGCATGTACGTGACGCGGATGGACGACCAGGACGCCGTAGGACGGGTACACGCCGAGTTCTTCGGCGACGTGCGCCCCGCAGCGACCATGGTGGAAGTCGGCGCGCTGGCCGACCCGGCGATGCTCGTGGAGATCGAGGCCGAGGCGTTCGTCCGGCAATGACGGGCCGGCGGCGGACCTAGGCCACGGCGGCTACGTTGCGCGGACGGCTCTGCGCGTAGAGGACCTCGACCTGGCGGATCCCGGAGGTCCGCCGGGCGACCCGGCGAACCGCCTGGACTAGGCGCAGGAGCAAGTGCTGGTCCGCGAAGGGCCCGCCGGCTGCGTAGTCCTCGGCGACCACGAGGTGCATGATCGTGATCCGCTCGAAACTGTCGCGCGTGTACAGCACGAGCCCCACGGGACGCGAGGTCTCGCCCCGTTTCTCGATGGCGAACAGGCACTGGACCTCGACCGGCCCCGCCACCCTCACCTTCAGGCCGTGGGCATCCGAGACGATCTCCGGCGGCCCGTAGCGGTCGATCGCGAGCTCGATGCCCGGCCGTACCTTGTCCTGCCGACGGTTGAAGAACAGCAGCGACTCGAGACGCAGGTGGTGTGCCTGGGGCAGGCTCGAGACGAAGGCGACTTCACGGGGGCCGGAGCTGTGAGCAACCATGTGCGTCCTCTCATGTCGTCGTTCGCGGGCACGTCGGCCGGCGCTGCGTCCGGCCGGAGCGGGAAACACGGCTCTCTTCGGCGCAGGCCACCTTACGCCTGCCTTCGAGGACTTGTCGAGTTTGACATAAGGACCGCAACACGCCGTCGACGGACCTCGCTGCGGCGCCCTTGCAACAGCTCCTCCAGGCATCGCGAGAGGTCTCTTGGCATGCATCCTAAGGCTGTGAAAACCCACCAGAATCTGAACGGCGTCACAGCCTGGGGGCACGAACCGAGACCTGTGTCTCGTCCGCCACGGCGGCGGATGGCGAAGAATCCACGCGTGAACCTGCCCGCGCGCGGCGTCCACTAGGTGGACGCCCGTTGCGCTGGCGACCCAGCCAGCGAGACGGCAACAACCACGTGGCTAAACGCGCAATCAAGGTCGACGAGCGGTCACTCGCGACTGATTCACCGGCAACCGAGACGGCACGCACCGCCGTCCTGACGAACCTCATCGTCCTCGCCGAGGACAGCGCCCTGATCGAGATGCTGAAGAGCACCCTCGAGGGTCGGCAGCGGATCTGGCGGGCCGAGAGCGCGATTCACGCAGCGGACCTGCTGGTCGCCTCGCAGAACAGCATCATGCTCGTCGACTGCGCGCTCGGCCCGAGCGAGACCCCGACCCTCGTCGCCCAGCTGCACGCGCAGTTCCCGGACCTGCCCGTCATCGTGACCGGGCGTCGCGACGACGAGGCGATGATCGGCGCGCTGATATCGAGCGGCGCCGTCTACCGCTTCCTGCACAAACCGGTCTCGTCCGAACGCATCCGCACGTTCATCGAGGCGGCGGAGAGGCGGCTCACGGACCAGCCGGTCGTGCCGGCGTTCGTCGCCCCGCCTGAATCGCCCGTGATCCCGGTACCCAGCAGGCCGCGTATCCGACTCGATCCGGCATTGTTGCGTCGCCTCCTCGCCACCGCCGCCGCCATCGGTCTCGTGGGCCTGCTGATCGCCGGCGCCGTGGAACTCGTGGAGCGCAGGCCGTGGCAGTACATCGAGCTGCCGAGCCTGCCCTCGCCACCGCCGCGCCCTGCCGCATCGGCCGATGCCACGGCGTCCGCGGCAGCTGCTGCCGCCCGCACGGACGCGAACGTGGCACGCCTGCTGAGCCTGGCGGGCATCGCGCTCTCCCAGGGTCGGCTGGTCGAGCCAGAGGGAGAGAACGCGGTCGAGCTGTATCGCCGGGTGCTGCTCGAGGATCCCGGCAACGAGCCGGCCAAGACCGGGCTCGCACTGGCCGCGGGGCAGTTGCTGGCGAACGTCGAGCAGGCCCTGGCCGCAGGAGATCTGGCCGCCGCCGCCGCGGCACTCGACGCCGCGCGAAGCGCCGCCCCGGACAATCCCCTGCTCGACTCCTACTCCGCCCGGCTGGCGCTGGCGCGCGAGGCCGGGGTGGCCAGCGAGCGCCGCGCCTCGGGCGCGATCGACGAGGCCGAGCGCGCAGTCGGTGCAGAGGTGGCGCGGCTGCTGACCCTCGCCGATGCGAGCATGCGCGAGGGGAGGCTCGTCGGCGGGGCCAGCAGCGCAGAGGCCTACGTACTGGCCGCGCGCCGCTCCCGACCCGACGACCCGGGCGTCCGCCAGGCGCTCAACGCGCTCTCGGGCAGGATGCTGCTTGTCGCGAGTCAGGCCATCGTCGAGGGCGATACGCGGACAGCCATGACGTGGATAGATCGCGCCGACGCCCTCGGCGTGGACGGCAAGGCGGTCGCCCGACTGCGTGCGGAGATCGAGTCGCAGCGCATTGCGAGCGTGCGCGAGGACCACTCCCGGCTGCTCAGCCTCGCCAACCAGCGGATCGCCCAGGGTCAGCTGCTGGGACCAAGTGCCGACTCGGCCATTCACTATCTCGACCTGCTGCGAGCCGCTGCGCCGGACCATCCCGGCCTCGCCGAGACCCAGGCTCTCCTCGCGGACCGGCTGCTGGCGGAAGCTGGTGGTCTGGCAGCCGCGGGCCGGCTCCAGGAGGCCGCGGCCCGGCTCGCCGCCGCGGAAGCGGCCGGCGCCGCGGCCGGCAGGGTTGCCCCCATCCGGTCGCAAATCGACGGCGCCCGCGCGCGGCAGGACGCCGCGGGCTCGGTGCTGCCCGAGAGCAGCCTGCGGCGCATCGAACGCACGCCAGCCGACTACCCGGCGCGGGCCGCCTCTCGTGGCATCGAGGGCTGGGTCGAGGTGCAGTTCACCGTGCTCAAGGACGGCACGACGCGGAACGCGCAGGTCGTCGCCTCCAGCCCCGAGGGCTACTTCGAGCAGAGCGTGCTCGACGCCGTGGCCCGGTGGCGCTACGAGCCCCACGTCGTCGCCGGCGAGGCCGTCGACCAGCGTGTCGAGGCGCGCCTGCGCTTTCAGATGTCGGGTCGCTGAAGCGACGCCCGCTCAGCGCGCGGCGGTCGCCGCAGGGGAGGCCCGCTCGTGGCTGCGGCCGAGCGCGACGGCCACGGCGATCGCGACCGCGGCCACGCCGGCCCCCAGCCAGGCGATGCCCGAAAGGCCGAGCGCAAGGGTCCTGATGACGGCCTCGTGGGCCGACGCGGAGAGCGCGTCGCCGCCACGATAGACCACCGTGTCGATGAAGTTCTTGGCCTTGTACTTGGTCTCGCGGTTCACCGTCGTGAAGAGCATCTCCCGGCAGGGTCGCGTGATCGCGTATTGCCCGACGCGCCGCGCGATCATCACGGCCACCAGCGTCGCCAGCGCGGGCTGAACGGCGAGCAGGATGAACCCCGCGGTGAGCATCGCCGGGATGGACGCCAGCATCGGCGTCACGCCGAAGCGCGAGGTCAGCCGGCCCACGGCAAGCAGCTGCAAGCCGACGGACAGCAGGTTCACCGCGAGGTCGATCCGTCCCAGGAAGGCCGTGCGGGCGCTGCCGTCCGGGTAGAACCGCGCCAGCAGTTCGGCCTGCTGCAGGTACAGGAAGGTCGACACGGTGACCATCAGGAACACGAACACGGCAATGCCGACCAGGTAGCCCGAGCGCGCGACCAGCACGGCGCCGCCGAACGGATTGCCCCCGATCGGCCTGTCCTCCGGCCGGTCACCGGACCCGCGGTGGCGCAGGCTCCAGCCCATCAGGAAACGCATCGGCACGAGGGTCAACGCGAGCAGCGCGGAGGAAACCAGCAGCAGGTTCACGTCGCCGACTGCCTCGGCGAAGAAGGCCGTCGTGCCGGATCCCGTGATCGCGCCGGTACTGGCACCGCCCGCGATGAAGCCGAACATGCGCTTGGCCTGGTCGCGGTCGAAGAGGTCGGCCATGAAGCTCCAGAAGACCGACACCACGAACAAGTTGAACACGCTGAGCCAGACGAAGAAGACGCGGGCGGTCCAGGTGTCGTCCGCGAGCGCTGTGAACGCCATCCAGAAGGCAAGCAGGTTCAGGATGAAGAAGCCGTAGGTCCAGGGCAGGAACACGGCGCGCCGATAGCGGCCGGAGATCCAACCGAACAGCGGCATCGCCAGCAGCATGCCGAGGAAGGTGAACCAGAACAGCTCGTCGAGCGAGCGCACGCCCGCGGTGATACCCATGCTGTCGCGCAGCGGCCTGAGGATGTAGTAGGCGCCGAACAGCAGGAAGTTGTAGCCGAAGGCGGCGAGCAGCGCGGCGACCTCGGCCGAACGCACGCTGACGAGTCGCCCGAGGAGCGCCGTGATCCGGCCCGGCGCCGCCACCTCGGACGGTGTCACGGGCCGACGCGCCCCGCTTGCCCGGCGAGGCCGGCAAGTCCCAGCAGGAACGCGAACTCCTCCGCGATCTCGCGATAGCGACGGAACCGGCCCGACTTCCCGCCGTGCCCGGCCTCCATGTTGATTCGCAGCAGCACGGGATGGTCGTCGGTCTTGAGGCGCCGGAGCCGCGCGACCCACTTCGCGGGCTCGAAGTACTGCACCTGGCTGTCCCAGAAGCCCGTCGTCACCAGCATGGCCGGGTACTCCTGTGCCCGCACGTTGTCGTAGGGCGAGTAGGAGAGCATGTAGTCGTGGTACTCGGGGATGCGCGGGTCGCCCCACTCGACGTACTCGTTGGTCGTGAGCGGCAGTCCCTCGTCGAGCATCGTGGTGAGGACGTCGACGAAAGGCACCTGCGTGACGATGCCGCGGTACAGCTCCGGCGCAACGTTGGCGATGGCGCCCATCAGCAGGCCGCCGGCGCTGCCCCCGGTGGCGAATACCCTCGCCGGGTCGACGCAGCCGGCGGCGACGAGGTGGCGGGTGACGTCGATGAAGTCGTTGAAGGTGTTCTTCTTGGCGAGCAGCTTGCCCGCGTCGTACCACGCCCGGCCCATCTCCTGCCCTCCACGGACGTGGGCGATGGCGAAGACGAAGCCCCGGTCGAGCAGGGACAGCCTCGCGAGGGAGAACTCGGGATCCATCGACAGCCCGTAGGCACCGTAACCGTACTGCAGCAGCGGCGACCCCGGCGAGGGCGGGAAGTCGCGGCGATACACGAGCGTCACCGGGACGCGCGCACCGTCGCGCGCCGGCGCCCAGCGGTACTCCGTGGCGTAGCGACCCGGGTCGAAGTCCCCGAGCACGGGCTCCCGCTTGAGCAGCGTCCGCGCGCCGCTCTCTACGTCGTAGTCGTACGTCGACGGCGGCGTCGTCGGCGAGGTGTAGGTGTAACGGACCTCGCCGGCCGCCATCTCCAGGTTCGCGCCGAGCCCCATCGTGAACGCCGGCTCGTCGGAGTCGATGAACACGTCCGGCCCGCCACGCCAAGGGCGGATCCGCATTCGCAGCAGGCCGCCCGAACGCTCGTTGATCGCGAGGAAGCGCTCGAAGACGTCGAAGTCCTCGAGGGACGCATCGTCACGGTGCGGCACGAGGTCGCGCCAGGCGTCGCGATCGGCTTCCCGGCCGACCGGCACTTCGACCAGACGGAAGTTGGGCGCTTGCCAGTTGCTGCGCATGATCCAGCGGCCGTCCAGGTGCTCCGGGTAGTACTCGTGCCCATCCTCCTTCGGCAGCATGAGCGTGAACCGCGGGACGGGCGCGGTCGCCTCGGCGTAGCGCACCTCGGTCGCGTCGTGCCCGCCTGCGACGATGAGCAGGTACTTCTCGTCCTTGGTGTGATCCACCGACGTGAACAGGCTCGGGTCGTCGAGCTCGTAGACCAGCGCGTCCTCGGCGACGGCCGTGCCCAGCCGGTGGCAGCGGACCCGGTAACCGAGCAGTGTCTCCGGATGCTTTTCGACGTACAGCACGGCGCACGCGTCGGCGAGCCACACCACGCCGGCCTCGACGTTCGGCACCGCGTCCTCGAGGAACTCGCCGGTCGCTAGGTCGCGGAAGCGCAGGGTGTACTGGCGCCGCCCGACCCGGTCCTCCGTGAATGCGAGCATGCGGTCGTCGCGCGCGATCGCGATGCCGCCCACCTGGAAGAACTCCGACCCGGCAGCCATGGCGTTGCCGTCGAGCATCACCTGTTCCGGCCCCTCGGGGCTGCCGGGGCGACGGCAATAAAGGGGGTACTCGAGCCCGCTGTCGTAGCGGGTGTAGTACCAGAAGCCCCGCTTGCGGTACGGGACGCTTGCATCGTCCTGCTTGATGCGGCCCACGATCTCCGCGTAGATCTCGTCCTCGAGCGGGCGCAGCGACTCGAGCATCGCAGCGGTATAGGCGTTCTCGGCCTCGAGGTGCGCGCGTACCGCCGGGTCCGCACGGCTGTCGTCCCGCAGCCAGTAGTACTCGTCGGCGCGCGTCCCGAGCGGAGAGTGCAGCTCGTATCGCCGTGGCGCTGCGGCGGGCGGGGCGGGCACGGGCACGTGGCGGGTCATCGCGCGAGTCCTGCGGGGCGGACGCATTCAGTGCAGGGCCGCGGCGAGGGTACCACGCAGCTCTTCGACCGCAGCGCCGACCCCGGCGAGGTGCGGGTGGATGGCGAGCGCGGCCTCGAAGGCCACGAGCGCCGCCGCGTGCTCGCCCCGGCGCAGACAGATCTGTGCGAAGCCGCAGAGCGCGCCGAAGTGCCTCGGCTCCAGTTCGAGCGTCCTGCCGATGTCCCCGATGCTCTCCTCGTCCCGGCCGTCCAGATACCTGAGCGTCGCCCGCTGGTTCCAGGCCTCGGCCCAGTCGGGAAACTCGGCGATGAGTGGACCGAGCAAGCGCTCGGCGCGACCATACTCGCCGCGCCCGATCGCCGTCGTGGCGAGCTCGAGGCGTCGCGCCATGACCGGGTCCGGATGCGCGGACCAGAGCCTCCAGATCGCATCCTCGATCTCCTGCGGTGGCCGTGGCCGTGCAGCGGCGCGCAGCTCCGCGAACAGCGCGTCGAGAGCAGGCGGCTGCGTCGCCGCCGGACGACGGCCGCCCAGGTCCGCGATGACGCGCAACAGCTCATCAACCTTGGTCATGCGCGCTCGAGGCTCGCGGCGAGGTGCGCACCGAGCCCATCGCCGGACAGGTAGGCCGCCTCCACGCGCGCGTCCAGGCACCAGTCGCCACAGAACCCGATCCCGGCCGCCGCGTCCACGAGGAACGGCTCGCCCAAGGGGGCCTCGACCCGCGCGTGACGCCAGCGGTGCGCAGCCGCCGCCGACATGGGCGGAAGGCCCGCCACACCCAGCCGGCCGGCAAACGCGTCCAGCAGCCGATCCCGTACGTTGGCGGGGGGATCCTCCAGGTGCTCCCGCGACCACGCGGCTGAGGCATGCAGGACCCAGGCCTCGAGCCCCCGGCGTTGCGGCTTGGAGCCGTTGCGCGCGATCCACGGCAATACCGCGTCGTCCTGCCAGTCGGCGTCGAGCGGGATGGCGAGGGGCCGGTCGAAGGCCACGAGCACTGCCCAGCACGGGGCCATCGGCACGGCCGCGATCTTCGGTGCCAGCGTGCTGTGGCCGGCCGCGAGCGCTGCCGCCTGGGGTGCCGGCACGGCGCTCACGAGGAAGTCGAAGGGGCCGTGCCTGCCGGCCCGGTCGTCCTCCAGCACCCAGGTGCTCCGCTCGCGCCGCAGCGCCACGATGCGCGTACCCGCGCGCACGTCCAGCCCCGTGGCGAGGAACCGCGGGAGCGCGGACTGCCCGGGCGTGCCCACCCACAGCTCCGACGATTCCTGCTCGCCACCGGGCCAGCGCGGCATCCACCGCGCCGCGTGCCCGGCCGCGGCGGCTCGCTCGACGAGGGCAACGAATGCTGGGTCACGCCGCGTGAAGTACTGCGCGCCGTGGTCCCAGGAGCAGGCTTCTTCGCGCCGGGTAGCCATGCGCCCGCCGACCGACCTGCCCTTGTCCAGCACGGCCACGGTGTGGCCCGCGGCCGAAAGGCGCGCCGCACAGGACAGGCCGGCGAGGCCCGCGCCGATGACTGCGATCTTTCGGCCGCTCATGATGATCTGGGGAGCGCGGTGATCACGACAGGCGGATTGTATTCGGCCCCGCTTCCGCCCGCAGGGAGCCGATGCATGCCGCCTTCACGGCGCGGCCCCCGGCGAACGTGTTAGCCTGCAGCGCTCAATCCGGAAGGCATCAGGCCCGATGCGGCACTTGACCTGGCCTCTTATCTGTTCCGCCTGCCTGGTGGCAGGCTGCGCCACCGTCTCCGCCCCCTACCCGGGAGAAATGGAGCAGCGACTCGCCGCCTATGCGCGGGAAGGGTCCTGCTGCGACGACCCGGCGGAGTTCCCCTACGCCGAACTGCCGGCGAGCGGCAGCCTCGACTTCGTCATCGGCAGCGCCAACCCGGCGTTCGAGTTCCAGAGCGGCCTCAGCCCGTTTGCGGCCTTCCGGCTTCCCGACACGGACCAGCCTTATCGTGTCCGGATCAAGAGCTATTTCGACGGGCCGGCGCCACCTGCAGGGAGCATCTTCTACCCCGTGCTGGCGATGATGGACGACGCCTTCATCGTCACCCGCGTGTCCAATCTCGACAACCTCTCCCTCGACATCGCCCTGGCCACCCCCGGCGGGGAGAGCGGGCTCTCGATCACCGCTCCGTTCGATCCGGGGCAGATGCGCGAGCGCTACCTCGTGGTCTTCACGCCCGCGGTACTGCTCGGCGCTCCGCCGGACGAGCGCCGCGACGGCGACGTGCTGACCGGGCCGACGCTCGACTGGCTCGACCGGCGGGGCAACGGCGTGGTTGCTCCCTCGCCCTACGGCCGCCTGCACATCTCCATCGCGCCGGTGGCACCGCCCGGCTGAGCGCCCCGCGTCAGGACCGGCCGAGCCCGAGCAGGTGGCGACGTGACCACCCTTCCCAGCCGAGCAGCAGTGCGATGGCGAGCGTGAACGGCACCAGCTCGTAGATCAGCCGGTAGGCCAGCACCGAGCCGAGCAGGGCTTCCGGGTCGAGATCGCGCAGCATCAGGAGCAGCATGGACTCGAACACGCCGAGCCCGGCGGGCACGCTCGACAACAGCCCCGCGACGATGGCGATGACGTAGGCTGCAGCGAAGGGCAGGAACGACGTGCCGGCGGACTCCGGCAGCAGCACGTACAGGACGCCGACGGCGGCGAGCACCTCGACGAGCCCGAGCACGTACTGGATCGCCGTCAGGCGCGGAGTCGGCAGCTCGAACTCGAATCCGCGCAGCACAACGGGCCCGCTTGCGCGCAGCACCGCCGCCCCGTAGGCGGCGTGCAGGAGGATGAGCGCACCGCCGATCAGCATCACCCAGCGGGCGTCGAGCGAAAGCAGCCGCCCTCCGTCCGCGCTGCGCGCCAGAAAGGCGAGACCGCACAGCAGGCCGAGTCCCATCGCGAAAGGAAAGACCGACAGTACCACCACCTTGCCGATGCTGAAGGCGGACAGGCCGGCGGACGAGTAGATCCGGTAGCGCACGGCACCTCCCGACAGGGCGCCGAAGCCGACCGCGTGGCCGATGGGAAACGCCGTGAACGCCGTGAGGGCCGCGAGCCGGTCGGGCAGTCCGGACTTCAGGTGCCGCAGCATGGCGACCTCGTAGGCCGCGACCGCGAGGCACGCGGTCCCGGTGAGGAGCACCGCCAGCGTGATGCTCACCGCAGGAATCGCCTCGAAACGCCTGGCCACGTCCGCAAACTCGATCGAGCCGAGCGCCCGCCAGAGCACGGTGCCCGCGACGGCGATGATCGCCAGCGAGACCGCCGCCGGCAGGACCCGCAGGAGGCGCCGGTTGCGACCGCCGGCCTGGGGAGGGGGATCGAGCATGAGCGACGTCATGGCCCGGCTGCCGCGCTGCTGCCACGCGGCCGGGCGGGCGGCTTCCGCGGCGCGGGGCAGCTCACTCCCGAACCGTTTCGTGCCACACGACGTAGAATGCGCCGCGCAGCTCGCCCGGGGTGAATCCGGTCGCGCGATCCGCCGGATATCGCTCTGCGATGACCGCCGCGAGTTCCGGATCCAGGGCGTCCCCGTGGCAGGTCAGGCACAGGGGCGCCGTCATGATCGGCTTCATCCAACGGCGCTCCGTGGCCCCGTCCACGACCACCTCCAGAGCGTACTCGAGGCCGGCTGCGTCCGCGCCCGCCTCGAGCTGCCGCGCGAAGTCCTCGAGCGCCTCGCGCTGCCAGGGCGCGGGCGCATTGGCCGGGTTGCGGACCCTGAGGGCGGTCCGCCCGACCTTCGCGCCGAGTCGTGCCGACTGTTCCGCGGCGATGGCCGGCGCGCGTGCGCTGCAGACCGAGATGGCCTCGAGCGGCGAGACCGCGAGGGCCGCCGAAAGCTCGCGCATCAACGCGCCCCCGAGGCCCTGGGCGGCCAGCCTGCTCTCCCTGATCCAGCCTTCCGGTCCCGGCTCTCCGGCGCCGGCACACGGGGTCGACGCGAGCCAAGCCAAGACCACCAGCACCAGCCCCTTGCCCATCGCTCGAGCCTCCGTCACAGGGTCGATCCCTGGATGCTGCCGCGGGGACGGCCGCAGGCCATCCGCGCTGCCCGCAAGCGGCCGGCTGCGATACAGTCTTCGCCATGAGCCTGCCGGTTCACACGCGGCACCTCGTCGAGCGCCTGCTGGCGCGCTATTGCGCCCGGATCTGCCCGCCGAGCTTCGAGCGCCAGGTGAGGCTCGGCTACCGGATCGAGGGGCGCCACGTGGTTCTCCACGAGGTCAAGCCGATGTTCGGGATCCCGGGAACCTCGCGGGCCGTCGACGCCGCGCGCTTCAGCTACCGGCCCACGGACGGCAGCTGGCGGCTCGCCTACAACCGCGGCGAGCCCACGCGCTGGCGTCCCTATCCGGCCCTGCGCGAGCGCGCCTTCGTGCGGCTGCTCGCCGAGGTGGACGCGGATCCACTTGGGCTGTTCTGGGGGCGGGTCAACGGCGCCTCGCTGCGTTGGTGCTCCGCGAGGGGTCGCTGCGCCGACTGCGAAGCCGGCTACCGCTCGGTGCTGGGCCCCGCCGGCCATGCCGGTCAGGCGCCAGATCGGGTTCACTCCACGGGCCTCGTCGTCCCCGGCTCCTGAGCCGCGCTGCGCCCGACGCGCCCGCCGGCCAGGAAGTCCACGACGCTCTCGACCACCGCCGCGTCGGCCAGGAGCTCGCGATGGCCGAGGCCCTGCGTGTACAGGAAGCGGGCCGAAGGCCAGGCCCTTTCCAGCAGCCGGGCCTCGTCCACCGGAATGACCTCATCGCCGAGGTCGTGCACGACGAGCGCCTCGGTGGTTCCCGACAGTCGGATCGACACGAGGTCCAGTTCCGCCACCGGCCTGCCCGCATGCTGGTCGAACCAGCGATCGAACGCGGCCCGGGCCGCGGCCGGCAGGCGCAGCTGGTCGGCGTAGCCGCTCACCATCCTGCTCGCGCGCGAGGGGCCGGACATCACGACCAGGCGTCGTGCCGGCAGCCCGAGCTGCACTGCGATGGCGGTCGCGGCGCCGCCCAGCGAATGCCCGACGAGCGCCTCGGCCCCGCCGAGTTCATCGGCCGCCGCCAGCATGGCGTCGGCGAACCGTCGGGGCGTCGCAGACCGCCCTGGCGACACTCCGTGCCCGGGACCGTCGATCGCGACCAGCCGGTACCCGCGCGGCACGAGTGCGGCGGCCAGCCGCCGGAACTGCGTCGGTCTCCCGCGCCAGCCGTGCTGTGCCAGCACGAGGGGACCCTCCCGGCCCCAGGCCAGCGCCCGCAGCCCGCAGCCGAGCACGACGGCGCTCGGCGCGAGTGCATCGGGCTCGAGTTCCCACGGCTGCGGCGGATTGCGGCCGCCGGGGCGCGTGAGCAGGGCGGCGGCTGCGCGGCCGGCCGCTTCCGGGGCCACTCGCCCGGCGGCTCCGAACAGAACGGGCAGCCAGGCTGGGAGCGTGTCGGCCATCGAAAGAAAAAGGAAGGCCGGCACGGTCCCCCGTGCCGGCCCGGATCTCAGGAACCGACAGGCATCACTCTTGCGCCGGCGCCTCGCCTTCCGCGGGCTCCTCGCCGTCGCCGCCTTCCGCCGACTCCTCCATGACCGGCATTTCCTCGACCGGCTCCGGCGGCACGCCGCTGCAGCCGTCGTAGCCGTCCACGAAGTCGACGAGCAGGTCGCCGTCCGCCTGGATGTCGCGCTCGCACTTGTAGGTGCCCGAGCGCAGCGGCGCGCTGAACTCCCATACGCCCGGCGCCAGCGGCAGCGTCTCGGCATTGCCGTTGCACATCGGCGCGCCGTTCTCGTCCGTCGGCCCGGTCATCGGGACTTCGGTGACCATCATCCGGTTGTTGGCGTACTTGTTGGCCTCGCCGCGCAGCTCCTTCGGAGTGATCCTCACGGGCACCGTGTCGCAGACACCGCCCATGGACACCGTCTTGACCTTCACGTTCGCGCGGATCAGCGGCAGCGCGTCGTTCGCGCTCCCGCCGCAGCCTGCCAGCGCGACGAGCGCGGCAAAGGCTGCCGCGGCAATGCCGGCGCGGGCTCCACTCACAATGCTCATATCGGGTCGCTCCCCATGTCTTTACTACGCTCAATCAAAAGGCGGGAGCGTGGCGGCCCCCGCCGTTCGAAAGTATCCGGAGGTTTTTGCCAGCGCCGCCTCGCTACGTCAAGTGGCGCAGGCGGCCCCTGGCCATCGGCGGAGGGGCCGGCAGGCCAGGCAATGCTGCCGCCCGCGCCGGCGCGCGGCCCGTGTCGAGACTGCGCCCGGCACGCGCCAGCGCGGCGAGATCGACTGTAAACTCATGCTAATCATAAGGTTATGACCAAGCCGGGCCCGCACACGTCGCGGCGCTATGCCCCGCTCGGCGGCCACGGCCGCTCGAGCTCCCACAGCAGGGGCTCGCAGCCACGCCGGGCCAGCAGGCCGCCGCCGAGCGGCCGGAAATGCCTCGCCAACCTGCCCAGGTACCATTCCACCGGCCGGTGGTGCACGTCGCCGTCGCTCCTCTTGCGGTCGACGATCGACTTCCAGTCTCCCGTCGTCATCGCCCTGAAGTACAGCGCGCCGCGGCTCAGGCGGCCGAGGTTGGCGAGGGCACGTCGCGCAGCCCGGTCGTCCGCGTACTGGAGCACGTCGTTGCAGATGATCAGGTCGAATGGCGCCCTGGCCCGGTAGTCCTCCAGCGTCGAGTGCACGAAGCCCTGCCGGTGCGCCATGTACTCGCTGGCCTCGAGGCCGATCCACTTCGCCGCCGGAAAGAAGCGCTGCACGGACTCCCTCGTGTGGCCCAGGCCGCACCCGGCGTCGAGCACCCGGGTCACTCGAAATCCGAGGTAGGCCGTGTAGGCGCAGATGAAGTCGGCGAGCTTGGCGATGTCGGCCCGGCTTGCGGCCCGCGTCGTCGGGTTGCCGTAGAACCGCCGGTAGTACTTCGCATCGAATTGCGCCATCTGCCTGCCCATCGCCGCCCAAGAATGCCGGCATGATGCACGACCTGCCCGATGGGAGTTAGGCTGCGGTCATGGATGCTCCCCTGCTCGGCGCGGGCTGGCGGTTCGCCACCTGGCTTCCGTCCCTCGCGATCCTGGTCTGGGCCATCGCAAGCGCACCCTGGCGCAGCTGGCTCGGCGATCCGGAGCGCCAGCACGTCTGGCTCGGTTCCGTGGTCCTGGCGCTGGCCGTCTGGGCCATGCAGGCGGGACTGACGCCGGGGCTGTCGTTCCACTTCCTGCTGGCCACTGCGCTGACGCTGATGCACGGCTGGCAGCTCGCGATCGTCGGCATCGCGATCGTGCTCACGGTGCTGTGCGTGATGGAGCCTTCCTACTGGCAGGCCTGGGGCATGTACCTGCTCGCCGAGGGGGCCGTGCCGGTCTTCTTCGTGGGCTGGCTGCACCGGCTGGTGCAGCGGCGCCTGCCGCTCAACTACTTCGTGTATTTCTTCGTGACCGTCTTCTTCGGCTCCATGCTCGCGTTCAACCTCGCCGGCGCGGCGCGCCTGCTGTTGCTCGCGGCCGCCGGAGCCTTGCCGGCCGCGCAGCTTGCCGACGAGTGGCTGGTGTTCCTGCCGCTGATGAGCTTCGGCGAGCCGTTCCTGAACGGCATCGTCCTGGCCACTGCCGTGGTCTACCGGCCGCAGTGGGTGGCGAGCTTCGACGATCGTCTGTACCTCGCTCCCCGCAAGCCGGACGCGCCCTGACCGCCGGCGGTCACCCGGTTCCGCCGAATGCGTCCTCTTCGTAGGTAAATCCCCGGTTTTCCGGGGATTTTTTCCCGCGGAACATAGCGGTAGCGCGGCGCATCGGGGCGCCGCGCGGCTGTCTCAGCCATGCCAGAACGAAAAGACGATCGGCGGCGCGGTCAGGGTGGCGCGAGCGACGTCGCTGCCGCCATGAACCGCGTGCTCACCGCCGAGCGCGAGGCGGCCGAGGCGCTCGAGTCCTGCCGGCTGGAGGCGGAGCGGATCCAGGAGTCCGGACGGCGCCGGGCGCGCGAGATCCTGGAGCACGCCGAGCGGATCGCGCGCGAAGTGCATGCCCGTACGGAGCGACTGGCCGCCGCGCGTGCGCTGCAGATCACCTCAGAAGCGGCAAGACGCGAGGCCGATCCCGCGACCGATCCGCTGCCCGCGGCCGTCGAGCGGTTGACGCGACGCATGACCGGGGGCGGCGATGCATGACGCCGCTCGCATCGGCTATGCGCAGGCACGGGTGCAGGCGCGGCTCGGCGACCGGCCCTCCGAGCCTTTCTGGCGCGAGCTGGAAGCAGGACGAGAGTTTCCCCACCTCGTCGACCGGGTGCGCGCGAGCGCACTGGCCGAGGCCGTCTCCGCCCTGGCCGGCGATGTCGGCGTGCATGCGCTCGAGGCTCGCCTGAGGCACCACTGGGCCGAGGCCTGCGAGGAGGTCGCTTCCTGGTACCCGGCCTCCTCGCACGAGGCGATGCGCTGGCTGCAGTGGCTGCCGCTGCTGCCCGCGCTCGCCTGGCTCGCGCAGGACAAGCCTTCGCAGCCGTGGATGGACGAGGACCCGGTGCTGGGACCGATCGCGGCGGCCACGGACCCGGAGGAGCGCGCGGCCCGCCTCGGTGAGTCGGGACTGGCGCCCCTCGCGCCGGCATTTGCTTCGGGTGACGACCTCGCCTCCGCGTGGCACCGGCTTTGGCGGGACCGATGGCCTGCGATCGATACACGCGCGCTCCGACGCCTCGACCAGTCGATCGGATGCCTGCTGCCCGGCGTCGGAGGCGGCGCCGGACCTGCATTCGACGCACTCGTGGATGCAGCTGCAACGGATACGCTGCGACTGTTCCGTCGCCACGTCTGCTCGCCGGTCGCGGGCGTTTGCCTGCTGGTCCTGCTCTGGCTGGACCACCTCCGGCTGCGTGCGGCGCTCGTCGGCGCGCGGCTGTTCGGCGCCGCGGAGGCCGCATGAGACTGAGGCCCGCCGCAGCACGCTGGTTCGAGCTGCTCACCGATCGGGAGCACCTGGGCGGCGTGCTCGGGTGCCTGGCCGATACGGATGCCGTGCAGCTCGAGGCCTACTCGGGCCTCGAGACCGGCGTGGCGCTGCCCGACTACGCCAGGGTCATCGAGGACTACGCACAGCTCGAGCGACGCTACCGCGCGTACTGGCCGGAAGTGCGGATCGAAGCGAAGTCCTTCGAGGAGCGATCCGTCGACCGGGTGCAGGCGGACCTCGAGCGCCTGGAGGCCTGGGCCGCCGAGGCGGATCCCTGCATCGAGCGGCTGCAGCAGCTCGCGGGCGAGAAGGCGGCACTCGCCGAGGTCGAGGCGATCTTCGGGAGCGCCGTCGACGGTCTGCCCGATCTCTCGCTGCTGTCGGGCTGCGGACCGACGTTGCAGGCGCGCCTGTTCGCGCTGCCCGAGCAGGTGCCGCCGCTCGCGGTTCCCCCGGGCGTGCTGCACGCCACCGTGCAGGCCGGCCACTCGCGCTACCTGCTCGCGCTCGGGCCGTCGGAGGAGCTCGAGCCGATGGATGCGCAGCTGCAGGCCGCGCGTGCCCGTCCCGTCGCACTGCCCCGCGACCTGCCCGCCGACGGCGGTGCCGCCGTGACCGAGCTGCGCGAGCGTGTGAGCGCCATCGACGAGGCGCTCGCCGCCGAGCGCGCCGGGCTCGACGCGCTCGGCGAGCGCCACGGCCTCGCCGGGATCCTGGCGCACTTCACCTTCCTCGACTGGCTGGTCGCCAACGTGCCGAAGCTGCCGGCGACCGAGCACTTCGCCTGGGTCACGGGCTGGACCAGCGATGCGGAGGGCCGGCGCATCGAGGAGGCGCTCGCCGCGGCCGGGCTGCCCGGGCTTCTGCACTTTCCCGAGCCGCCGTCGGGGCTCGACCCGCCGGTCGTGCTGGCGAACCCGGGCTGGGCCCGGCCCTTCGAGCTGTTCGTGCGGCTGCTCGGCACGCCGAGCGCCACCGAGGCCGACCCTAGCGCGCTCGTGGCCGTCATCGCGCCGCTGCTGTTCGGGTACATGTTCGGCGACGTCGGCCAGGGCGTCGTGCTGCTCTCGGCCGGCGTGGCGTTACGTCGGCGCTATCCGGCACTGCGCCTGCTGGTGCCCGGCGGCCTCTCGGCCATTGCCTTCGGCTTTGCCTTCGGCAGCGTGTTCGCGCGCGAGGACCTCATTCCGGCGCTCTGGCTGCATCCGCTGAACGAGCCCTTGACCCTGCTCGCGGTGAGCGTCGGCATCGGCGTGGTGGTGATCACGCTCGGCCTGGTGATGGACGCGCTCGAGCACGCCTGGAGCGGGCTCGGGCTCGCCTGGATCGAGAGCCGCGCCGGGCTGCTGGTCATGTACCTCGGGCTGGTGGCCTCGCCCTTCGTGCCTGCGGCGGCACTCGTGGCGCTCGCCGGACTGCTGTGGTTCCTGGCCGGCTCCGGACTGGTCGCGCGCTCCGCAGCGGCGGTGGGTGCGGCGCTCGCCGAGCTCATCGAGACGACGCTGCAGCTCGTGGTGAACACCGTGTCGTTCGCGCGCGTAGGTGCGTTCGCGCTGGCCCACGCGGGACTTTCCGCAGCCGTGGTCGGCGTCGGGGAGGCCACCGGGTCGGCCTTCGGCTTCGCGGTGGCCCTCGTCGTCGGCAACCTGCTCATCCTGGCGCTCGAGGGACTGGTCGTCTCGATCCAGACCACCCGCCTCGTGCTGTTCGAATTCTTCATCCGCTTCCTGCGCGGCGAGGGTCGGCCCTTCAAGTCGCTGCCGCCGCCGCGGGGGCGGGAAGCCACCCATCGATAGGAGACCACCATGAAGCTATGGACTGCAGCCGTCATCGCCGCCGCCCTGCTGGTCGGCGCGATCGCCGGCGGCGCCACGATCATGGCGCTGCTCGCGCCCATGGCCGGCGCGGCCGAACCGGGCGCCGCCGCGACCGATCCCGAGCTCGTGCGATGGGCCTTCGCCTCGGCCGCCGCTGCCGCGGCGCTCTCGGCGCTTGCTGCCGGCTATGCCGTCGCGCAGGTCGGCACCGCGGCAGTCGGCGCGCTGGCCGAGAAGCCCGAGCTGTTCGGGCGCATGCTGATCCTGGTCGGCCTGGCCGAGGGCATCGCGATCTACGGGCTGATCGTCGCCGTCCTCATATTCAACCGCGTGGGCTGAAGATGCAGGCGGTCGCGTTCATCGGCGACGAGCTCAGCGCGACGGGCTTCAGGCTCGCGGGCGCCGCCGTATTCATCGTGCCGCCCTCGGAGGCGGGCGAAGCGCTCGAGACGGCGCGTGCGGAATCCGAGCTCGTGCTGATCGCGGCTGCGCACGCACGGACCGTCTCCGCAGACCTGCTCGACGAGGCGCTGCGCTCGGTCCGGCCGCTCACCGTCGTCGTCGAGGACGTCCTGTCGCGCCAGCCCCCGCCGGACCTCGAGCTGGAGATGCGCCGGGCGCTGGGCGTGGAGATCGCATGAGCGACGTGCTCGAACTCCAGGTGCACTCGCTGCTCTCGCGCATGCAGGCCGAGTGCGACCAGGCGTGCACGCGGCTGCGCGAAGAGGCGACCGAACGCTCGTCGCGACTCGTGCAGGAGGCGCGCCACCGGGCACGGATGCGCGTCAAGGAGGCGGTCGCGGAAAAGCGCCTCCGCGTGCGCGAGCACTGCCGGCGCGTGCAGGCCGAAGTCGACGCCAAGCAGCGCGATCGGCGGTTCGTGGAGCTCACCGAGCAGCTCGCACGCGGACTCCAGTTGCTGCCCGACGTCCTGGCGGAGCGCTGGCAGGTCGACGAGGCGCGGGCCGCCTGGTGCCGGCAGGTGCTCGAAGACGCCGCCGCCGCGCTGGGCGGCGGCAGGTGGCGCATCGACCTGGCCCCGGGTACCTCGCCCGCCGAACGCGAGACGCTCGCACACGATGCTGCACGGCTGGCCGGGGAAGCGGCCGAGATTTTCGAAGACGGCGGGGCGCAGGCAGGCCTGCGCATCTCACGCGACGGCGCCTGCTACGACGGCACGGTCGACGGCCTGCTCGCCGACCGCATGCGCGTGCAGGCGGCGTTACTCGCGGAGCTGGGCGACGAGGAGAGTGCCGAATGAGCGAGGCCGTCATCCGCTGGGCCTCCGGGCCGGTGATCCGGGCGCGCACGGAGGCGCTGTTCCACTCCTACGAGGCGCTGGCCGTCGGCGAGGCGGGACTGCTCGGCGAGGTGATCCAGCTGAACGGGGACGAGTTCGTCGCGCAGGTCTACGAGGACACGACCGGGCTCAAGCCGGGAGACCGGGTGACGGGCACGGGCTCGCCCCTCTCCGTGCGGCTCGGGCCCGCCTTGCTGGGCCGGATCTTCGACGGCCTGCTCCGGCCGCTCGATTGCGCGGACGACTTCCGGCTGACCACGGGCACCCTGAGCTGCGAGACCCTGCAGTTCTCCTTCGAGCCGGCCGTCGAAGCGGGCGCCCGTCTCGTCGCCGGCGAACCCTTCGGCCTCGTGACCGGCAAGCGCGATCACCCTTGCCTGCCGCCGCCCGGCGTCAGTGGCACCGTGCGCCGCATCGCCGCGGCCGGGGAGTACACCGACGAGCAGACCCTCTGCGAGCTCGAGGACGAGAGCGGCAATGTCCACGCGCTGGCGATGTCGGAGCAGTGGCCGGTGCGAACGCCGCGGCCCTGTCGCGAGCGCCTGCCACCAAATGCGCCCATGATCACGGGACAACGCATCCTCGACACGTTGTTCCCGGTCGCCCGCGGTGGGCGCGCGGCGCTGCCCGGCGGCTTCGGCACGGGCAAGACGATCCTGCAGGAAGCAATCGCGAAGTGGTGCGACGCGGACGTCATCGTCTACGTCGGCTGCGGCGAGCGGGGCAACGAGATGGCGGAAGTGCTCGACGAGTTCCCGCAGCTCGAGGATCCCCGCACCGGCCGCCCGCTCATGGAGCGCGCGGTGATCATCGCCAACACCTCGAACATGCCCGTGGCGGCGCGCGAGGCGAGCATCTACACCGCGATCACGGTGGCCGAGTACTTCCGCGACCAGGGCCGGCACGTCGCGCTGATGGCCGACTCGACGAGCCGCTGGGCCGAGGCGCTGCGCGAGGTCTCCGGGCGCCTCGGCGAGCTGCCCGGCGAGGCCGGCTACCCCGCCTACCTCAGCTCGCGACTCGCGGGCTTCTACGAGCGCGCGGCGCGGGTCCGCACGCTCGGCGGCAAGGAGGGCTCCGTCACCGTCATCGGCGCGGTCAGCCCGCCGGCGGGTGACTTCTCCGAGCCCGTGACGCTGCACACCAAGCGGTTCGTGCGCTGCTTCTGGGCGCTCGATGCCGAGCGCGCGCGGGCCCGCTTCTACCCGGCGATCCACCCGCTCACCTCCTACAGCGAGGATGCCGGGCGCGTCGCGCCGTGGTGGCAGGCACACGGCAACAGCGAGTGGGCGAAGCACCGCGAGCGGCTGCTGACGCTGCTCGGCCAGCAGGCCAGGCTCGAGCGCATGGCGCGCATCGTCGGCAAGGACGCGCTGCCGGCGGCACAGCAGGTCACGCTGACATGCGCCGACCTCGTCAACGACGGCCTGCTGCGCCAGTCGTCCTTCTCGGAGGTCGACCGCTACTGCTCCCCGGAGCGCCAGGCCGCGATGCTCCGGGTCATCGTCCACTTCCTCGACCGGGCAGAAGAGGCGGTCCAGGCGGGCGCGGACCCCTCCGTGATCGCGGCGCTGCCGGTGCTCGCCGAGCTCGCGAGGCTCGGCGAGGAATACGGCGAGGACCGCATCGCCGGCATCGAGCAGCTCTGGCACGCGATCGACGACGCCTTCCACGCCATCGGAGGTTCGGTCGATGCCGTTCGCTGAGCTCAGCCTGGCCGGCGCGGCGCGCCGCCTCGAGGGCCCGCTCCTGTTCCTCGAGCGCAAAGTCCGCGTCGGGCTCAACTCCGCCGTCGAGGTCATCGGCCCCGACGGGCAGCCGCGCGTCGGGCGCGTCGCGCTCGTGGACGAGCAGCGCATGGTCGTCGAGGTGCTGGAGTCCACCACGGGCCTCGGGCTCGCCGACACGCGCGTGCGGCTGCAGGATGCGCCGCTGGCCTTCGGCGTCGGGCCGGGCATGCTCGGCCGGATCTTCGACAGCATCGGCCGGCCGATCGACGGCGGGCCGCCAGTGCCCGCGCGCGAGTTCCTGCCCGTGAGCGGCTGGTCCATCAATCCCGCGGCGCGCGCGCTGCCGCGCGACTTCATCGAGACCGGCGTGACCACCATCGACCTGATGAACAGCCTGGTGCGCGGCCAGAAGCTGCCGATCTTCTCGGGCGGCGGCCTGCCACACGACCGGATGGCCACCGAGATCGCGCGCCGGGCCCGACTGATCGGCGAGGAGGGCGGCGGCTTCGCCGTCGTGTTCGTCGGCATCGGCGTGTCACACGACACCGCGGGCGGATTCCGCGAGGCGATGGAGGAGAGCGGCGCCATCTCGCGGACCGTGATGTTCCTCAACCGCGCCGACGAGCCGAGCGCACAACGGCTGCTGACGCCGCGCTACGCGCTGACGGCGGCCGAGTACCTCGCCTTCTCGGAAGGGCTGCACGTGCTCGTGGTGATGACCGACATGACCAACTACTGCGAGGCGCTGCGGGAAGTCTCGGCCAGCCACGGAGAGGTGCCGAGCCGCAAGGGCTATCCCGGCTACATGTACTCCGACCTCGCGTCGATCTACGAGCGGGCGGGCTGCATACGCGGGCGTTCCGGCACGCTGACGCAGCTGCCGATCCTGACCATGCCGGCGGACGACATCGGCCATCCGATCCCGGACCTCACCGGCTACATCACGGAAGGGCAGATCGTGCTCGACCGCGAACTCGACCGGCGCGGCATCTATCCCCCGGTCCGCGTGCTGCCCAGCCTGAGCCGGCTGATGTCTTCGGGCACGGGCAAGGGCTATACGCACGAGGACCACCCGGCGCTGTCCAACCAGCTCTTCGCCGCCTACGCGCGTGCGACCCGGGTCCGCGTGCTCGCCAGCGTGATGGGGGCGGAAGGGCTCACGGAGACTGACCGGAAGTTCCTCGACTTCGGCGACGCTTTCGAGACCCGCCTCGTCGCCCAGGAGGCAGGACGGACGCTCGAAGCCAGCATGCGGCTCGGCTGGGACCTGCTCCGGTCGCTGCCCAGGTCCGAGCTGACGCGCCTGTCGCGGGCGCAGATCGAGCGGTACTTCGGCAAAGGGCATGCCTGAGCGCGACCTCACCGCGACGCGGATCACGCTGCTCGAGCTCGGCGACGAGCGACGCATGGTGCGCGAAGGCTACGAGCTGCTCGACGAGAAGCGCATGCTGCTGGCCGCGGAGATCCTCGGCGGCCTGCGCCGGTACCGGGGACTGCGGGACGAGTGGCTCGGCCACCTCGCTGCAGCCCGTGCCGCCCTCGCCGCCGCGGTCCGCCGCCACGGCTTCGACTCGCTGGCCGCTCATCCCGCCGATCGCGGGGCCTTGCTCGCCGTGCACCTCGAGCCGCGCTCCCTGCTCGGCCTCACGCTGGTGGACGCGAGGCTCGAGCTCGGTGATGCCGAGCCGGAGTTCCCGGCCGCCGAGTCCTCCCACGAGGCACATCGCTGTGCCACGGCCTTCCGCGAGCTCGCCCGTACCGCCGCGGCCATGGCAGGGCTCGCTGCGTCGCTCAGGATCATGGCCCGCGACTACGTACGGACGGAGCGCCGTGCCCGGGCGCTCGAGAACGTGATCCTGCCGGAGATCGACGCCGACATCCGTTTCGTGGACACCCAGCTCGAGGCGATCGACCAGGAGGAGTCGATCCGGGTACGGGAGGCCCGGGGACGGCAGCCGTAGCGCAGCTCGCGGGTCGCCCCCCTCTCGACAGGCCGGGCCGGATCAGGCTTACTTGGCGGCCTTGAGCGCCGCCGAGCGGGCGGCTCGACGGAGCGGATCCAGCATGCAACACCAGACTACGGCCGGCCCGAGTCCGGAAGCCTTTGCCGGCAGCGGTTTCGGCGCCCGTGCGCGCCGGGCTTTCTTCGCCATGCGGCCGAAGTTCTTCACCGCCTCGGTACTCCCCGTCGTCGTCGGCACCACGCTCGGTGCCAAGGCGGTGGGCAGCCTGGCCTGGGTGGAGGCGCTGCTCGCGATCCTGGCCACGGTGCTGGTCCACGCGGCCGCGAACGTGCTGAACGACGTGGGCGACGACATCACGGGCGCGGACGGCGCCAACACCGGGCGTATCTATCCCTACACCGGCGGATCGCGGTTCATCCAGGCGGGAATCCTCAGCCGCGACGAGATGCGCCGGCTCGGCGTCTGGCTGCTTCTCGCGGCAGTGCCACCCGGACTCGCGCTGTTCTGGATCGCGGGGCCGATGGTGTTGTGGATGGGCCTCGCCGGCATCGCGCTGGGCACGCTGTACTCGGCGCCCTCCGTCTACCTGTCCGGTCGCGGCGTCGGCGAGCTGGCCGTCGCCATCGCCTTCGGACCCCTGCCCGTCATGGGCGCCGCCTGGCTGCAGGACGGTGTCTTCGACCTCGGCCGGTTCCTGGTCGCGGTGCCGGTCGGCATGTGGGTCGCGGCCATCCTCATGATCAACGAGGTGCCGGACGTGACGTCCGACGGCGCAGCCGGCAAGCGGACGCTGGTGGTGCGCTTCGGCGTGCCCGGCGCTCGGGCAGTCTATCTCGCCATGCACGCCCTGGCGCTCGCCGGGGGGCTCGGCGCGATCTTCCTCGGCGTGCTGCCCTGGTGGTACGCGCTGCCGGCGGTCGCGCTGTGCGCCATGGGCTTCAAGGCCGGGTTCGGCATCGCAGACGTCGACGAGAAGCGCGAGCAGCTGCAGAAGAGCATCGAGGCCACCCTCGCCGTGCAGGCGCTCGGCAGCATCGCGGTGATCGCGAGCGTCGCCTTCGGCGGCTGAGGGCCGGTCCGGTCCCGAGCCCGGGCCCGGCTCTACTCTTCGTCGGTCACCCGGCCGCCGAAGTGGTAGCTGAATGACAGGCCGATCACGTTGACGTCGTAGCGGTACGGGTCCGGGCTCATGCTGAGCACGTTGCGGATCGTCGCCGGCTGCACGCCCTCGATCTGCCAGTCGCTGGTGTCGTACTCCTCCCAGGTCCAGGCCGCGGCCACCGTGAGCCGGTCACTCACGTCGTAGCTCGCGCGCAGCCGCACGGAGTCCATCTCCGTGTCGAGCTGCGGGAAGGGACCGCCCGCGCTTGATGGAACGGCCGTCGTGTCGATCAGGCCCTTCGAGCGCGCGAAGGTGTAGTCGACCGAGAGGTCCAGCTTGCCGAGGATGTCCCGCCAGAGCAGGCCGCCGCCGGCGGTCGTGAACTCATCCTGGTGCGAGACCGTCCATTTCCTCGATGGAGCGCTCGGGAAGACCTCCTCGCCGGCCTGTTCCGTCGACATCTTCTGGTAGCTTCCGGTGAGGTAGGTCGTGACGGCGTCGGTCACGGCCCAGGAGATCGTGCCCGCATACCGCTCGTCGCGTCCCGACAGCAGCCCGTAGGTGGATCGCCGGTAATCGTCGGACGCGTAGTCGGCCTGCATGACGAGGGACAGTTTCCAGGGCGACCAGCTGAGCCGCCCCTCGGCGAAGTCCCTGTCCCGGTCAGTCTGGTTGTATTTCCTGAGCAGCGGGTTCTCGGGAGGCACGACCGGGTTGACGGTGTACTCACCGGCATCGATTCGCGACTGGCCGCCGGCCGCCGAGAACTCCAGCGACCCGGGAAGCCGCAGGCGGACCCGGCCGTAGGCCCGCTCCTCCTGCGTCTCCTTGGAAGCCTGATTGGTGCGCTTGACCTGGTCGGTCTCTCCACCGACGGCAACGTGCAGCCAGTCGAGGATCCTGAGCTCGCCGAGGCCGTCGAAGCGGGTCCGCTCGTAGTCGTAGCGCACGGCACTGGCCGGCACCGTCACCTCCGCCGAGTCCATCTCGACGAAGCCGCTCGAGAATGCCGCGGTCCGGTCGTCGCGCTCGTCGTAGCGGTAGCCGCCCCGGACCCGCAGCCTCGGGTGTGGCTGCAGCGACAGGCTCGCCCGGTAGTGCCTATTCCGCAGCTCGCCGTCGAGCGAGGAGCGCGGCAGTGCGAGACCGCCGGTGAGCGCCGCGCTGGTCGAGAACGGCAGGAAACCCTGGTCCTGGGTCGTCTTGCCGTCGGCGACCCTATAGCTCAGCACCCCCTTCCACCAGGGCAGCAGGAAGTTGCCGTCGAGCGCGATGAGGTAGGCCTTGCTGTCGGGTGCGAGCGCCTTGCGCCCCTGGGTCGTGTCGGGGGCGCCGGGTGTGTACGGGTTGTCGAAGGTCACGCCCGACAGCGCGTTGTCGTAGTCGGACAGGTACCACGAGACCCGCGTGAAGCCCTGCGCGAATCGGTAGATCGCGCCGACCTCGACCTGGTCGTGCGTCGCGTCGACTGGCTCGGCGTACTGGAACGCCTGCAACAGGAACGCGCCGGGTGCCAGGCGGTTGCCTTCGATCTCCTGGCGGTCGTAGTCGGCGTAGAACTCGAACTGGGTTCCCAGCAGGTAGGCCAAGCCCGCGCCATAGGTCGTCCGGTCCCTGCCGATGTCCACGGGTGCCAGCGAGCGGCCGAGCGCGCTCATGCCGGCGGTGCCGGACGCCCGGACCCAGTCCGACGGAAGGACCAGGGAGTCGCTGCCCGACTGGCTGAAGGGCGTCACCGTGGTGTCCCACACGCGGTGAGGCAGTTCGTCGTAGCGCAGGCTGCCCTCGATCGTGCCTTCCATGCCGAACACGACCTCGGCCTCACGCGTGTCGAGCCCGAGGTCGATCAGATCGTAGCCGTAGTACGTGCCGGACTCGGACCGTCCGCTGCCGTTGGCGCTGATGTCGGCATAGCCGCCCTTCTCGTCGAGGCCGTTGTATTCGCCGAACTTGGCGGAGTCGTCGTCCACGTAGAGGGCGCCGAGCTCGGCGTCGGCCTCGTAGCCCGTCTGGAACGGGCAGGACTCGCACTTCCACTCGGAGGTGTCGACCCCGGCGCTGTTCGCCGCGCGGGCATCCGCGGCGGCAAGCGCGGTGCCGACCGCGAGCGCAAGAATCAGGCTTTGCTTGTGCATCATGGCTCGACTCCTAGCGCGACAGCCGGGCGCCGGACGGGTGATTCGATCCGTGCACCTGCGAGTGGCAGTTCGCGCAACCGACTGCGAGCAGCGAGGCGGAGGGCGTACCGCCCGGCAACCCCGAGGGCAGGCCCGGAACCGACGGGTGCCCCTCCTGGCCGTGGCACTGCTGGCAGAGGAACGGCGGGCGCTGCGCGAGCATCGCCGGATGCGCCGAGCCGTGCGGCTGGTGGCACAGCGTGCAGTCCTCGCCCACCGGCTGATGCTCCCAGAGGAACGGGCCGCGCTTGTCGGCGTGGCACTCGTAGCAGGCCTGGTTGATCGTGTCCTTCTTGAGCGATGCCTCCGACAGGGAGCCGTGCGGCGAGTGGCAGGACGTACAGGCCATCTGTCCCTCACGCAGCGGGTGGGCGAAGGGCTGCAGCATGTTGGCCTTCTGGATCTGATGGCAGCCTCCGCAGACCTCCGCCTGCGTGGCCTTGGTGCGGACCGGGTCGCGCGGATCGTGGCTCGAGTGGCAGTCCGCACAGCCGACCTCGTTGTCGTCGTGCGCGGACGTGTGCCAGTCGCCGACATAGGAGTTGTGGCAGCCGAGGCACATCTCGTTCTGCTGTCGCACCGGCGTAACCGCGCCCTCGCCGAACTGGATGACCGGAGTACGCTCCTCGCCCTTCTTGGGGCGCTTGGTATGCGCGCCGCCCGGACCGTGGCAGGCCTCGCATTGCAGCTGGCCGTGGCCGAAGGGCGTGCGCGGATCGTTGGGCTGCGCGTGCTTCGTGCGGAATATGCCGACGACCTCTTCGCCGTGACAGCGCAGGCAGGTGTCGGCCCCGTTGCGGCTGTAGGCAGGCGCCTCGTCGGCTTCCTCCTGGGCCAGCGCGGGAAGCGCCTGCAGGCACCACAGCGCTACCACCGGCAGCGCGAGCGACCAAACTCGTCTTCTCATTTCGGCTCCCGCTCTCCAGATGAATGGCCGGGCGGCGCCTCCGGTCGTCTCATGCCCCGAGTCCCGCGCCATCAGGTGGTGGTCCAACGTGCTGCCCGCAACGGTCAACGGTTGAACCGGAAGTTGTCGACGCCGTGCAGCACACGGATGTCGTAGGGTGCACCCTTGCCGTGGCAGTCTCCGCAGGTCTCGACGTTCCCGGATATCAGCGTCCCGTCGACCTGCTCCACGAGCTGGACGACCGGCCAGCCGGCGACGTCCGCGAGCTCGTTGAACGACGAACCCCTGTCCCACATGTGAACCAGGTCCGGCGACTCGGTGTGGCAGCCCACGCAGGCCGTCTTGTTGGGCGAGACATTGATGTCGAGTTCCGGGTTGGCGATGTCCGCGCCGTTGAGAAGCGTCGACGCCAGCACCTCCGTCTGCGCAACCGGATAGAACGTGTCCTCCGCGTGACAGCCCTCGCAGTTGTTGAGCTTGCCGGGATAGCGCGTGAGGCCGGTCAGGTCGTTGCCGCAGGAGTCGTACGTTCCCGCGTGGATGGCGTGGATCATGTACTTCATGTCGAGCAGGCCCGGCGCCGGAATGGGCGTTCCGTCGGCGGCGAACTGCGGGCAGGCCCGATCGGGCCCATGGCAGGACAGGCAGACGAACCCGGCCTCGTTGTTCGCCGCGTAGGTGCTGCCGTGGCCGGCGTAGGCGACCTTGCCGTGGCAGTCGTTGCAGTTGTCGAAATCAACTACGGTACGGCGCTCCTGGACCGTCTCGTCCGTGATCGCGAACGCACTGCCGGCTGCGTCGACGTAGACGTAGTCGTTCACCGGGTCGCCCGTGAGGCGCTCCGTGTCTACCTGCATTGCGGGGCGCGCAACCAGGAAGACCGTGCCGGATCCGGTGATCTTCTCCGCCGGAACCGGGGCGTTGGATCCCTTGGTGAACGTGCCGTCGCCGTTGTCCGTCACGCCGTCGCCGAGGAAGTCGATCGTGGTGGCGGTCCCCGGAGACAGGTTGCCGTCACGGTCCAGCGCTTCACTCCGGTAGTTGCTGTAGTCCTGGTTCGACCAGTTGACCAGGGCCCGCAGCCGGGTGGAGGTGGCGCCCGGCAAGCCGGCGAACGGGCCTGCGGGATCGAGAATGTCGTAGGCCTGGCCGCTCTCCGGGTCGCTGACCCGTATCGTCACCTTCGCATACTCGCCCGGCGAGACCCGGCCTTCGATCGCGCCCGGAGAACCGTCTTCCAGCACGCCCTCGACGGCTACGATCTCCAGCCTGAACCGGGACGAGAACTCAAGCTGCCGGTTCTCGTGCGCTCGCGCTACCCGCAGGCGCCCATCGGCGAGCGTGGCGTCCGGCCCGTGGCAGTCGATGCAGTGCTCGTCCCCGGAAGGACCGGCTGCGTGGTTCTCGCCAGTCTCGAAATTCACGTTGTCGTGGCAGCTTCCGCATGCGGCCGCGTTCGGGACGGTTTCCCAGTTCCCGGCCTGCGGCGCATCCGGATCGCTCGCGTCGTGGCAGGTCTCGCAGTTGCTGAGCGGCTGTGGAAAGACGATTCCCTGCCCCCACGGCCCCTTGCCCGCGTGGATCTGGTGGATCATGTAGGGGAAGTAGGCCGCCCCGCCGCCAAGCTCAGGAGCGTGGCAGAGCACGCAGTACTGCGTTTCCCTGCGATTGGCGTGCCCCTCGAGATCGTCGTGGCAGCTGTTGCAGGTCTTCGTGCTCACGATCTCCCGGCTGGGAATGTCGGCAGTCGCTCCGTCGGCAGGCCGCCAGGTGTACAGGCCGTTGTCGGCTTCGGGAACGCTCAGCTCGAGTCCGATGCGGGTGGTCTGCGACGCCTCATAGCGTGCATCGGCCGTCACATCGGTACTGAAGGAGTAGGTATACGTGCCGTCGCCGTGGTCGATCAGGGTGCCCAGGTTGCTGCCCGAGGCGGCCGCTCGCTCATAGGCCAGCCGTGCCCAGATCGTCGACTTGCCGCCGCTGTCGGGAGGCGCCAACTGGGACAGCACGAAGCGCATGCCGTTGCCGGACAGCGTCGCGCCGCGATAGAGGGTGCTCCCGCTCCTATCCTGCAGCTGGAACTCGATGACCGGTGCAGAGGCGAGGGCGACGCTCGTGATCGCCGGTACGACGTAGTCGGCAGCGGCGATGTTCACGACCGGCCCGTTCCCGGGCGAGCCGCTTCCCCCGCCAGGTCCCGTCGGGCCCGTCCCGCTGCCCGGAGCCTCCGGCGGCGGACCGCCGCTGCCACTGCAGCCACCGAGACCCGATACGAGGAGCATCGCCGCCACGATGGTGGCCAGCCGACCCATGTTTTCTCTGCGGAATGCCAGCACGGCGCGCTCCCATGGTTGCCTGAGGCCGTCATTGACGCGCGCAACACGACGTTGCCGTCGCGGCGGCCCTTCAGACGCGCACGGTATTGCCCGCCGCGCCACGCTGGAATCGTCGTTTAGCGAAAGCGCAGCTGTCAAATCCTGCGGGTTAACACAGCCTGATACGTATTTCTGGCAGAATTGACCGCCGTGCCATAGGCGGTTTCCGGTTTCGAACCGGTTCACGATAGGGCTTTCCCTTTCGCATTCGTGATTCCCGCAGGATCCATGGCATGCCAAAGGAGACTTTAGATGCCCGACAAGGCATGGTGGCTCAGCCTGCTCACCGCGATCGACGCCAAGGACGTCCCCGGCTTCCTGGCGTTCCTGACGCCGGACGCCGAGTTCCGCTTCGCGAGTGCCCCGTCCGTGTACGGTCGTGAGGCCGTGGGGGCGCTCGTCCGAGGCTTCTGGGACGCGATCGGCGGCAGCCGGCACCGGCTGATCAGGACGTGGCAGGATGCCGAGACCGCGGTCTGCGAGGGCGAGGTGACCTACACGCGCAAGGACGGCAGCACCCTCACCGTCCCCTTCGTCAACGTGTTCTACCTGCGCGACGGCAAGGTCGCCCGCTACCTCATCCACATCGACAACAGCGGCCTGTTCTCGTAGGGGACATTCCTATTTTCCTTTTCTCGCTAACCCATTGATCAGAGATGGATTTCCCCGCAGGCCGACCACGCGGAGGCAGCCTGCCCGGGTCACGATCGAAATCCCAACGACATCAGGTACTTGGGCAGAAAAGGAAAATGGGAATGTCCCCCACTATCGTCTTGCCCATCGGGTGATGCGCTCGAGTGCGACGGCTGCTTCCTCGACGTCCTCGTCGCGCTCGAGCTCGGCGTGGATGTGCAGCCGCATCTTCTCGCGGAACACGTTCACGGACTCGAAGAACGCCGACATCATCAGTACCCAGAGGTACATGCCGCGCTCGGTGAGCGCATAGCCGAGCTCGTCCTCGACCACCGCCCCGATCGACTTCAAGGCGGCCATCTCGGCGAACATCAGGCGGGCGAACCGATCGCCGAACCGGCGATTCAGCCAGTCGTGGTCCATGCGCAGGCCGAACAGCCTGAGCAGCATCTCGTAGCGCATCTGCTCGTGCAAAGTCAGCGCACGCCGTTGCGTGACCGCCGGCTGGCCGCGGGCGATGCGGTCCGAGTAGGCGTTGAGCGAGAACGTCGTCGCGTACATCACCCCACCCACGTAGCTGAAGGACCCGCTGCCGACTCCGACGTAGTCGCCCGCATCGGCGATGTACTCGTCGACCACCGCGCCGCGTCCGCGCGAGAAGCACCATGCGGACTGCGCCGTGAACTCTGGCCGCAGGCGCGACAGGATGCGTCCGTAGTACTCGCGCACGCGGCGCCGGTCCAGGCGGCCCATCCGCGCCGTCATCTTCCGCCGCACCTCGTCTGAGGTCATCAGCGGGTAGAAGGAGACCTGGTCGGCGGCGCTGTCGAGCACCGTGTCGAGGTCGCGCTCGAGGATCTCCGGGGTCTGGTGCGGCAGGTTGAAGATCATGTCCACGTTGAGAGGGTCGAAGCGATCCCGCGCTCGCTCGAGGTTGGCGAGGATCTCCGTGCGATTCCCGTACTTCTCGTAGCGCTCCATTTCCCTGAGCAGGCCGTCGTCGAAGCTCTGCACTCCAACGGAGAGGCGATTGACGCCACTTGCCTCTAGCAGGTCGATCACCTCGGGGGTCAGGTCGTTGGGATTCGTCTCGACCGAGATCTCGCCAACCGGGAAGGAGCCGCGGATCAGCTCGAGAGTAGCGGCCAGCTCCCTCGGCGCGACCGTCGGCGTGCCGCCCCCGACGTAGACGCCGTTGAAGCGGAACCCGGCGTCGCGGTAGGTCTCGATCTCCCGGCGCAGCGCCTTGAAGTAGCGGGCTGCCTTGGCGTCGCGGTACTGCACGCGATGGAAGGAGCAGAAGGGGCACAGCACCCTGCAGAAGGGGATGTGGACGTACAGGAAGGCGGCGCCGCCGGGCGGCGGCACGGGAGGCTCCACCGGCCCCGCGTCGAATGCCATCGCCGAGCGCGACGCGCGGCGGAAGAACGGCAGGATGACGCGCTCGTAGAGCATCGCGGCCGGTGGACTTGGCAATGCCCGGGATGCCGGGCGCAAGTAATCGACGCTACCGGCAAGTGGCCAGAAGCGACAATGGGGACATTCCTATTTTCTATTTCGTCTCAAGTCGTTGATTCGATCGAAAAACAACGGCTTGCAGAAGAAAGGAAAATAGGAATGTCCCCTATTCGACGGTGACGCTCTTGGCCAGGTTGCGCGGCTGGTCGACGTCCGTGCCGCGCAGCACCGCGACGTGGTAGGCAAGCAGCTGCAGCGGCACCGTGTAGACGGCCGGTGCCTGGAAGTAGCTCACGTGGCGCGGCATGGTGATGACGTGCACTCCGTCGGAAGGCTCGATGCCAGACTCCGGATCGGCGAACACGTACAGTTCGCCGCCCCGCGCGCGCACCTCCTGCAGGTTGGACTTGAGCTTCTCGAGCAGGTCGTTGTTGGGCGCCACGGCGATGACCGGCATGTCCGCGTCGACGAGCGCGAGCGGCCCGTGCTTGAGCTCGCCGGCTGCATAGGCCTCGGCGTGGATGTAGGAGATCTCCTTGAGCTTGAGCGCACCTTCCATGGCGATCGGGAACAGCGCGCCGCGGCCGAGGAACAGAGCGTGGTGCTTGTCCTTGATCCGCTCCGCGAGCTGCAGGACGTCCGGGTCGAGCGTCAGCGCAACCTCGATCAGTCCCGGGATCTCGATCAGCCTGTTGACCAGCGCGTGCTCCCGCTCGCGCGGGATCCCCTGGTGCTTGGCGAGTGCCACGACCAGCATGCCGAGCGCCGCGAGCTGCGTCGTGAAGGCCTTGGTCGACGCGACGCCGATCTCCGGCCCCGCACGGGTCAGCATGACGAGCTCGGACTCGCGCACGAGGGAGCTCTCCGGCACGTTGCAGATGGCTAGCGTCGACAGGTAGCCCTTCTCCTTCGCGAGCCGCAGCGCCGCGAGCGTGTCGGCCGTCTCGCCCGACTGGGAGATCGACACGAACAGCGTGTTGTCGAGCACGACGGGTTGCCGATACCGGAACTCGCTGGCGATGTCGATCCAGCAGGGCAGGCCGGCGATCTGCTCGATGAAGTAGCGCGCGACCGAGGCGGCGTGGTAGCTCGTGCCGCAGGCGACGATCTGCACCGCACGCGTCCTGCGCAGCACCTCGCGCGCCGCGGGACCGAAGGCCGCCTCCAGCAGCTTGCCGCCGGCGGCGCGCTCCTCGAGCGTCTGCGCGACGGCACGCGGCTGCTCGTGGATCTCCTTCAGCATGTAGTGCGGGAAGTCGCCGCGCTCGACCGCATCGGCCTCGAGCTCGCTCTCGCGCACCGGTCGGTCTACCTGGTTGCCCGCGGCGTCGGTGACGGTGACACTGCGGCGGTGGATCGCAGCCACGTCGCCCTCGTCCAGGAACATGAACCGCCGCGTCACGGGCAGCAGCGCCGAGACGTCCGAGGCCACGAAGTTCTCGTTGTCGCCGAGACCGATCACGACCGGGCAGCCGGCGCGGGCCAGGACGATGGTGTCCGGGTCCTCCTCCGAGACCACCGCGAGCGCGTAGGCCCCGTGCAGCTCGCGCACGGTCGTCTGTACAGCTGCGAACAGGTCGTCGTGGCGGGCGAGGTTGTAGTGGATGCGGTGGGCGATCACCTCGGTGTCGGTCTCCGAGGAAAACTCGTAGCCGTGCGCCTCGAGGTCGGCACGCAGCTCTTCGTGGTTCTCGATGATGCCGTTGTGGACGATCGCCAGGCCGTCGCGGGAGATGTGCGGGTGCGCGTTGCGCTCGCTCGGCACCCCGTGGGTGGCCCAGCGCGTGTGTGCGATCCCGAGGTAGCCGGACGCCGGCTCTGCGTCGAGGGCCTCCATGAGGCGCGCGACCTTGCCCACGGTGCGCAGCCGGCGCATCTTCTTCGTGCCGTTCAGCACGGCCACGCCCGCCGAGTCGTAGCCGCGGTACTCGAGGCGACGCAGCCCCTCGATTAGGATCGGAACGATATTCCGGTCAGCCACCGCACCGACGATGCCGCACATGAGGACCTGCCTTGCCCTTGGCCGGGCGGTCGCGGCATGCCGCGGCGCGCCCCTTGTCTCGACGAACCTTTCTTGACGGACCTTCCGCCGCGCCGGCAGCCACGGGAACGGCTGCTGCGCCGACAGTAGAATTCTAGACCATCGGCCGGGGCCCGGATCCGGGGCCGATTTCACAGAATCCCGGCACAGGCGCCGGGAAGGGTAGCGGCTACGCGGTCGGCGGCTTCTTGACCGGCCGCTGCCAGCCTTCCACCGTCAGCTGCCTGCTGCGCGCGATGGTCAGCTTGCCCGCCGCCGCGTCCTTGGTGATGGTGGAACCGGCCCCGATGGTGGCCCGCTCGCCGATCGTCACCGGCGCCACGAGCATGGCGCCCGAGCCTATGAAGGCGCCGTCGCCGATCAGGGTGCGGTGCTTGTTGGCCCCGTCGTAGTTGCAGGTCACGGTCCCCGCGCCGACGTTCACCTTGCTGCCGACGGTCGTGTCCCCGAGATAGGTCAGGTGGTTGGCCTTGCTCCCCTCGCCGACCTGGCTGTTCTTGAGCTCGACCCAGTTGCCGATGTGCACCCCGTCGGCGAGACGGTTGTTCGGACGCATCCGTGCAAAGGGACCGATGCTGCAGTCCTTGCCGATCACGCTCTGTTCCAGTACGCAGTTCGGGTGGATGACCGTGTCGGCGCCGATCTCGCAGTTACGCACGACGACGTTCGGGCCGATGCGCACGCGGTCGCCCAGCTTCACTTCGCCCTCGAATAGCACGTTGGCGTCGATGAAAACGTCGCGGCCGTGCTCGATGCGGCCGCGTACGTCGATGCGCGCCGGGTCGACGAGCGTGACGCCCGCTCGCATCATCGCCTCCGCTACGAGCTGGCGGTGCTCGGTTTCCAGCTGCGCGAGCTGCAGCTTGTCGTTGACGCCGAGCACCTCGGCCACCGTCGGCGCGATCACGGCCTCCACGGCGAAGCCGTCGCGGACAGCGAGCGCGACCACGTCGGTCAGGTAGTACTCTCCCTGCGCGTTGTCGTTGGACAGCCGGCCGAGCCAACCCTTGAGGGCCGACGCCGGAGCGGCCATCAGCCCGGTGTTGACCTCGTCGACCGCCAGCTCCTTGCGGGTCGCGTCCTTCTGCTCGACGATGCGGTAGACGTTTCCTGCGTTGTCGCGCAGTACCCGGCCGTAGCCCGTGGGCTCCGCCAGGCGTACGGACAGCACCGCGAGCTGCCGCTCGCCCGCAGCGGCCAACAGCGATCGCAGCGTCTCCGGCCGGTTGAGCGGCACGTCGCCATACAATACGAGCACGGTGTGGTCGTCGGGGATGCCTGGTGCCGCCTGCATGAGCGCGTGGCCCGTGCCGTGCTGCTCCGCCTGCAGGACCCACTGGACAGGCGCACCGGCGAACGCCTCCCGGACGCGCTCCCCGCCGTGGCCGTAGACGACGTGGATCCCGTCCGGGTCGAGCTCGCGGGCACAGGCGATCACGTGCGCGAGCAGCGGCCGGCCCGCGAGGGGCTGCATGACCTTCGGCAGGTCGCTCTGCATGCGCTTGCCCTGGCCTGCGGCCAGGATCACGACGGACAGCGGCATGGCGTCAAACTCCCCAGGACTGCCGGCATTCTAGCGGAGGGGCCGGGCCGCGCGACGTGACCGACGGTCCCGGCGTGCTAGGCTCGGCAGAAGCACCGTCGCAGGGAAGTCGCCGGGTGAGCACTCGCAGGTACTACTCCGTTCCGGCCCTCGCCGTCTCGTCGCTGTTCGGCGGCCCGCTCGCTGCAGTGGCGTTCGCGGCGATCGAGGCCCGTGCCCTCGGCAGGCTCGAGCGCGACCTGCCCTGGATCGTGGGCGGAGTCGCCACGGTGGTCCTGGCGGCGCTCTGGGCCGCCTCCTCGGGGCTCCTGGATGCCGCGCTCGTCGATCTCGGTACGCGGCGGGTGCCGACCTGGGAGCACGTCGCCTACCGGGCGACGGCACTCGGGTTCTTCCTCGGCTACTGGCTGCTGCACCGCCGGGACCGGCGCGAACTGGCCCGTGCGGGCGTGGCCCCTGTGCCGGGCTATGCGGCCGGACTGGTCGCGCTGCTCGTCGGACTCGTTGGCGGCACGCTGCTGCTGCTTTCGCTCAGATAACAGGGGACATTCCTATTTTCCTTTTTGGCGGAAGTCCTTGATCGGGAGGGACTCTCCCGATTTCCGTGTCTTCCAACTAGCCGGTCCGGTTGTCCGTCGGGGCAGAGAAAGAACAGGAAGGCCCCCTTCAATCAACAACTTGCAGCAAAAAGAAAAATAGGAATGTCCCCTAGCCGCGCTTGAGCTTGCGGATCTTCTCGATCGCCTTCAGCTGCGCAGCGGCGCGGGCGAGTTCGGCCTGCGCCTCGGCGACTTCCATCGCCCCGGTGCGATCCCTGAGCGCCTCCTCGGCGCGTTGCTTGGCCGCAAGGGCGGCGGCCTCGTCGAGGTCGCGGGCGCGTGCGGCAGTGTCGGCTAGGACGGTGACCAGGTGCGGCTGGATCTCGAGGGCGCCTCCGCCGATCCAGAACCACAGCTCCTCGCCCCCGCCGGCGGGCTTGACCCGCACTTCGCCCGGCTTGAGCGTGGTCAACAGTGGCGCGTGCCGGGGCGCGATGCCGATCTCGCCCTGCGAGGCGGGCACGAAGACCATCTCCGCGTCCCCGGAGTGGATCTCGCCCTCGGCGCTGACGATGTCGACGTGGATGGTGTTGGCCATAAGAAACCTCGTGAGTCGTGAGTCGTGAGTCGCGGCGAGCGAAGGGCTCACCAGTCACGGCTCACGGCTCACCTCTTCATGCCAGCGTCTTCGCGCGCTCCACGGCCTCTTCGATCGTACCGACCATGTAGAACGCCTGCTCTGGCAGGTGGTCGTACTCGCCGGCGATGATCGCCTTGAAGCCGCGGATCGTGTCCTTGAGCGAGACGTACTTGCCGGGGCTGCCGGTGAACACCTCGGCGACGTGGAACGGCTGCGACAGGAACCGCTGGATCTTGCGGGCCCGCGACACGGTGAGCTTGTCCTCTTCCGACAGCTCGTCCATGCCGAGGATCGCAATGATGTCCTGCAGCTCCTTGTAGCGCTGCAGGATCGCCTGCACGCCGCGGGCCGTCTGGTAGTGCTCGTCGCCGATGACCAGCGGGTCCAGCTGGCGGCTAGTGGAATCGAGCGGGTCCACTGCCGGGTAGATGCCGAGCGCCGCGATCTGGCGCGACAGCACCACCGTTGCGTCAAGGTGGGCGAAGGTGGTCGCCGGCGACGGGTCGGTGAGGTCGTCCGCCGGCACGTACACGGCCTGGATCGAGGTGATCGAGCCGGTCTTGGTGGAAGTGATGCGCTCCTGCAGCACGCCCATCTCCTCGGCCAGCGTCGGCTGGTAGCCCACCGCGGACGGCATGCGGCCGAGCAGCGCGGACACCTCGGTGCCGGCGAGCGTGTAGCGGTAGATGTTGTCGATGAACAGCAGCACGTCGCGGCCCTTGCCACCTGCCTGCTTCTCGTCGCGGAAGTACTCGGCCATGGTCAGGCCTGTCAGGCCGACGCGCAGGCGGTTGCCCGGCGGCTCGTTCATCTGGCCATAGACCATTGCCACCTTGGAGTTGCTCAGGTCCTTGGCGTCGATGACACCGGACTCGCGCATCTCATGGTAGAAGTCGTTGCCCTCGCGGGTGCGCTCGCCGACGCCGGCGAACACCGACAGGCCCGAGTGAGCCTTGGCGATGTTGTTGATCAGCTCGAGCATGTTGACGGTCTTGCCCACGCCTGCGCCGCCGAACAGGCCGATCTTGCCGCCCTTGGCGAAAGGCACCAGCAGGTCGATGACCTTGATGCCGGTCTCGAGCAGGTCCTGGCCGCCCGCCTGGTCCTCGTAGGACGGGGCGGGACGGTGGATGGGCAGGTAGGACTCGGCCTCGATCGGCCCCACTTCGTCCTGCGGCTTGCCGAGCACGTCCATGATGCGGCCCAGCGTCGCCTTGCCGACGGGCACCATGATCGGCGCGCCGGTCGACTCCACCGGCAGGCCGCGCCGCAGGCCCTCGGAGGCGCCCATCGCGATCGTGCGGACGATGCCGTCGCCGAGCTGCTGCTGGACCTCGAGCGTGATGTCCTCTTTCTCGAGTTTCAGCGCCTCGTAGACATGTGGAATCCCGTCGCGCGGAAACTCCACGTCGATCACCGAGCCGATGATTTGCACGATCTTGCCGGTAGCCATGCTGTAATCCTCTGCCTATTCAAACCGGGGACAGTCCCCTTCGGGGACAGTCCCCATTAAACCGCCGCCGCGCCGCCCACGATCTCCGAGATCTCCTTGGTGATCGCCGCCTGGCGCGCCTTGTTGTAGATGAGCTGCAACTCGTCGATGAGCTTGCCGGCGTTGTCGGTGGCGCTCTTCATCGCCACCATCCGCGCGGCCATCTCGCAGGCGAGGTTCTCGACCACCGCCTGGTAAACCTGTGATTCCACGTAACGCATCATGTAGCCGTCGAGCAGGTCCGCTGCGCTCGGCTCGTAGATGTAGTCCCAGCGCTCCTGCAGCTCCGAGGCATCGACCGTCTCGGCCGGCAGCACCACCCGCTCCTCGGGCTTCTGGCTCATCGTGTTGATGAACTCGCTGCTGACCAGCGAAAGCCGGTCGATCTTGCCCTCGCGGTAGAGCGTCAGCATCGCCTGCACCGTCCCGATCAGGTCGGCGACGTGCGGCTTGTCGCCGAGGTGCGCGACACTCGCCTCGACCGGAAGCTTCAGGCGCCTGAAGAACTGCATGCTCTTGGAGCCGATCAGGCACAGATGGACCTCGACGCCCTTCTGCTGCCACCCGCGCACCGAGGCCAGCGTCTGCTTGAACACGTTGACGTTGAGCGAGCCGCAAAGGCCGCGGTCCGAACTGACGACGATGATGCCGACGGACTTGACCTCGCGTTCGACCAGGAAGGGATGGCGGTAGTCGGGATTCGCCTGCCGGATGTGGCCGATGACCTTGCGGATCTTCTCGGCGTAGGGCCGCGCGGCGCGCATGCGGTCCTGCGCCCGGCGCATCTTGCTCGCAGCGACCATCTCCATGGCCTTGGTGATCTTCTGCGTGCTCTTGATGCTCGAGATCTTCGTGCGGATTTCTTTGGCGCCTGGCATTCAGTCCTCGCTTACGCTCGGTCCGGTGAGTCGTGAATCATGGGTCGTTTCGAGCCGTGAGATCGCCTTCTGACGATTCACGACTCGCGATTCACGATTCAATTCCTCAATACGCTCCCGTTGCGACGAAGTCGTCGCAGCACTTCTTCAGGTCGGCCTCGACCTCCTTGGAGAGCTCCGGCTTGTCGTTGATCTGCCTGAGCAGCTCGCCGTAGTTGGTCTTGGCGAAGGCCTGCAGCGCCTGCTCGAAGTCGACGACCTTGTTGCGGTCGACCTTGTCCATGTAGCCGTTGTTGACGGCGTACAGCGACAGCGCCATCTCGGCCACGGACATCGGCGTGTACTGCGGCTGCTTCATGACCTCGGTCACGCGCACGCCGCGCTCCAGCTGCCGGCGGGTCGCCTCGTCGAGGTCGGAGGCGAACTGGGAGAACGCCGCCAGCTCGCGGTACTGCGCGAGCGCGAGCCGGATGCCGCCGCCGAGTTTCTTGATGATGTTGGTCTGCGCCGCGCCGCCGACGCGCGACACGGAGATGCCGGCGTTCATGGCCGGGCGGATGCCGGCGTTGAACAGGTCGGTCTCGAGGAAGATCTGGCCGTCGGTGATCGAGATGACGTTGGTGGGCACGAACGCCGTCACGTCGCCGGCCTGGGTCTCGATGATGGGCAGGCCGGTGAGCGAGCCGGTACGGCCCTTGACCTTGCCGCCGGTGAACTTCTCCACGTACTCGGCCGAGACCCTTGCCGAACGTTCGAGCAGGCGCGAGTGCAGGTAGAAGACGTCTCCAGGATAGGCCTCGCGGCCCGGCGGACGGCGCAGCAGCAGCGAGATCTGGCGGTAGGCCCAGGCCTGCTTGGTGAGGTCGTCGTAGACGATCAGCGCGTCCTCGCCGTTGTCCATGAAGTACTCGCCCATGGAGCAGCCGGAGTAGGGCGCGATGTACTGCATGGAGGCCGGCGTCGAGGCCGAGGCCGCGACGATGACGGTGTGCTCCATCGCGCCGTGCTCCTCGAGCTTGCGCACGACGTTGGCGATCGAGCTCTGCTTCTGTCCGATCGCGACGTAGATGCACTTAACGCCCGTGCCCTTCTGGTTGATGATCGTGTCGATCGCGAGCGCGGTCTTGCCGGTCTGGCGGTCACCGATGATCAGCTCGCGCTGGCCGCGGCCGATCGGCACCATCGAGTCGATGGCCTTGAGGCCCGTCTGCACCGGCTGCGAGACGCTCTGCCTCCAGACCACGCCGGGCGCGACGCGCTCGAGCGGCCGGCGCTCGGTGGCGGCGATCTCGCCCTTGCCGTCGATCGGGCTGCCGAGCGAGTCCACCACGCGGCCGAGCATGGCCGGTCCGACGGGCACCTCGAGGATGCGGCCGGTGGTCTTGACCTGCGCGCCCTCGGAGATGTGGCGATACTCGCCTAGCACCACCGCGCCGACCGAGTCCTGCTCGAGGTTCAGCGCAAGGCCGAAGGTATTGTCGGGGAACTCGATCATCTCGCCGTAGGCGACGTCCGCGAGCCCGTGAATGCGGCAGATGCCGTCGGTGACGCTGACCACGGTGCCGACGTTGCGCGCCTCGGCCGCCGCCTCGAACTTCTCGATGCGCGCCTTGATCAGATCGCTGATTTCCGAAGCCTTGATGGACATGGATCGTTTCCTTCCTTAAACAGCCATCGCCGACGACAGCCGCTCGAGGCGGCCCTTCAGCGATCCGTCGATGACCAGGTCGCCGGCGCGGACGACGGCTCCCCCGATGAGCGTTGGGTCGATGCGCGTATGCATGCGGACGTCGCGGCCGAGACGCCGCTTGAGCGCCTGCTGCAGGCGGTCCTGCTGTGCAGGCTCCACCTGCATGGCGGCCACCAGCTCGACGTCCACGACGTTCTCGACCTCGGCACGCAGCACCTCGAACTGCGAGGCGATTTCCGGCAGCAGCGCCAGACGGTCGTTGTGCGCCACCGTCCTGAGGAAGTTGCGCCCGTGCTCGTCCGCCGCCTCGCCGGCCGCTGCGGTGATCAGCGCAACGAGGTCGTCCTCACGGACTTCCGGATGGCCGATGAGCCGCACGACGCGCGTGTCCGAGACGACTGCTGCGGCCGCGGCGAGCATCGCGGAGAAGCGCGGCAGCTGGCCGTGCTGGTGCGCGAACTCGAAGGCCGCGCGCGCATAGGGCCGGGCAGTAGTGGCTTTTTCCGCCATCGGGACCTCCGCTCAGCGCCTCTCGATCTCGGCCGCGAGCTGCTCGAGCAACTCGGCGTGTGCCCTGGCATCGACCTCGCGGCCGAGCAGGCGCTCGGTGCCGGCGACTGCGAGGGCCGCCACTTCCCTCCGCAGCCCGTCACGCGCACGGGCCGACTCGGTGGCAACCTCCGCGCGGGCCGCGGCGACCAGGCGCTCGCCCTCGGCGACGGCCGTGTGCTTGGCCTCGTCGATGAGCTCGCCGGACCGCTTGCTGGCCTGGTCGACCACCTGTACGGCCTTCTCGCGGGCCTCGCGGACGATGTCGCCCGCCTTCGCCTTGGCGTCCTCGAGGTCCTTCTGGCCCCGGTCCGCGGCGGCGAGGCCGTCGGCGATCTTCTTCTGCCGCTCCTCGATCGCACCGAGCAGCGGCGGCCAGATGAACTTCCAGGTGAACCAGACGAGGATCAGGAAGCCCAGCACCTGGCCGATGAGGGTCGCGTTGATATCCATGGCGACGTCCCCCGGACGTGCTTGAGTTCAGTGGGCGCTCAGCCTTCGAGGCGCGCGAGCAGTGGGTTGGCGAACGCGAAGAACATCGCGATGGCCACGCCGATCAGGAACGCGGCGTCGATCAGGCCGGCGAGCAGGAACATGCGGCCCTGCAGCGTCGGGATGAGCTCCGGCTGGCGCGCAGCCGACTCGAGGAACTTCGAGCCCATGATGCCGATGCCGATACAGGCACCGATGGCGCCGAGGCCGATGATGATGCCCAGGCCGAGCGCGGTGTAGGCCTGAATCAGCGCGATGTTCTCCATCGTAGTCTCCTAGGTCAGCGTCTGCGTTAGAGGGTCAGTGATGTTCATGCGCCATCGAGATGTAGACGATGGTCAGCACCATGAAGATGAAGGCTTGCAGCAGGATGATCAGCACGTGGAAGATCGCCCAGGCTGCCGTCAGCAGGATCTGGCCGACGAAGCCGATCGCGAAGCCGAAGATGTTGCCGTCGTGCAGCGCGCCGGCCCAGGCGAAGCCGAGCAGCGCGATCAGCATGAACACCAGCTCGCCGGCGTACATGTTGCCGAACAGTCGCATCGCCAGCGAAACGGGCTTGGACAGCAGCTCGACCACGTTGAGGGCGAAGTTCGGGATCCACAGCAGCGGATTCGAGCCGAACGGCGCACCGAACAGCTCGTGCATGTAGCCGCCGGCGCCCTTGGCCTTGAAGCTGTAGAGGACGACGAGCGCCAGCACAGTGAGCGACATGGCGAAGGTCGTGTTGGCATCCGCCGTCGGCAGCACGCGCCAGTAGTGCGCGCCGGCCGTGCCGGCGACCATGCCCGGGATGTCGATCGGGATCAGGTCCATCGTGTTCATGAAGATCACGAGGATGAAGATGGTCAGGGCGAGCGGTGCCAGGAAGCTGCGGTCGCCGTGGAAGACCTCCTTGATCTGGCCGTCGACGAATTCCACCACGAGCTCGATGAAGGCCTGGAACTTGCCGGGCACGCCCGGGCTCGCCTTGCGGGCCGCCGAACCGAACATCCACAGGAAGGCGATGCCGAGGATCGCCGTCATGATCAGGGTGTCGACGTGGAGCGACCAGAAGCCCTCGCCGACCTTGAGGTGCGTCAGGTGATGGGGAATGTAGTCGGTGCTCGATCCGGCCATTTATTTCCCTTCCATGCCCTGATGGGGCTGCCCCCACGAATTCTCAACCCGCCCTTGCTCACCGCCGGGACAGGGGCTGGCGAGGCGCCGCCCAGTAACCCGCGAAGGTGGCCACGTAACCGACGAGCAGCGCCAGCGGAACCACGCCCTGCGCACCGAAGGCCACCACCAGCAACGCGATCGACAGCGCCACCTTGAGGAACTGACCGAGGTAGAAACCCCAGGCGATCCGCAGGGCGCCCGCTCCGTCGGGGTAGCGAAACACCGCCACCACCATGAACAGCGTCGCCGCCATCCCGATGCCGCCGCCCCAGGCGGCGGACTTGCCTGCCGCGACACCCCAGCCGGCCGCCGCGGCGGCCCCCACGCCCAGCGTGATCGCACCCTGCGCGAGCACGACCCGAAAGGCGGCCTTCCGCTCGGCCTGGACGCGTGTCAGACGCAGAGTCACGCTCCCGGGCAACAAAAAAGCCACTTCTGCGACGGTCAGGCCCCCGAAGTGGCGACTCTCATAGCCCCCGTCTTCGTCCGGGGCCTGCAAAGCCCTCGTATGTTAGCGGCCTTTTTGCACTGCTTCAACGGACCCGCAAGGCTGGTTTACCGCAAGGGGAGGGCCCGGGGACTGTCCCCGAAGAGGACTGTCCCCTGTTCCCCGAAGGGGACTGTCCCCCGTCACCGGATGTGCTCGAGGATCCCGTCGAGCTCGTCGAGGCTGTGGTAGCTGATCACCACCCGGCCGCGGCCGCTCGCACTGTGCCTGAGCTCGACTTTCGCGCCGAGCCGCTCGGCGAGGTCACTCTCGAGCCGGGCGATGTCGGGGTCCTTGCGCGGCGCTGCGCGCTCTCCACCCTCGGCAGGCTTCGCCAACAGGCGCTTTACCAGCGCCTCCGTCTCGCGGACGGACAGGCCCTTCTTGGCCACCAGCGCGCCAACCTCCGCCTGCTGGCGCCGGCCCTGCAGGCCGAGCAGCGCCCGGGCATGACCCATCTCCAGTTCCCGGTGCTCGACCAGCGTCTTGACCTCGTCGGGCAGCTCGAGCAGCCGCAGCAGGTTGCTGACCGCCGCCCTGGACCGGCCGACCGCCTCGGCCGCCTGCTGGTGCGTCAGTCCGAACTCCTTGATCAGCCGGTCCAGTGCCCGGGCCTCCTCCAGTGGGTTCAGGTTCTCCCGCTGGATGTTCTCGATCAGGGACATGGCCACAGCGGCCTCGTCCGGCACGCGGCGAATGACGGCCGGCACGTCGGCGAGCCCCGCCATCTGGGCGGCGCGCCAACGACGTTCGCCCGCGATGATCTCGTAGCGCTGCGAGGCGCCCGCCGCCGGCGGGGCCAGCGGGCGCACCACGATCGGCTGCACCACGCCCTGGGCGCGTATGGAATCGGCGAGTTCCGCCAGCGACTCCTCGCGCATGTCGAGGCGGGGCTGGTACTTGCCCCGCTCCAGCAGGTCGACCGGCAGGCGGGCCAGCTCGTCGCCCCCGGGTCGTGCCGGCTTGTCTCCGGACTCCCCGGCCGGCGACGGAGCGCGCGCTTGCGCCTGGCCGAGCAGCGCCTCGAGGCCGCGCCCCAATCCCCTCTTCTTGTCAGCCATGCCCGCTCCAGGTCCCCGCTAGGCAGGAAGTGTAGCCACCGGCTGCGGGAAAAATCACGCCGGCAGGGACAGCCGGGCGATGCACCCGCTGCGGTCCTCGCGGTTTTCCAGGGTCAGGCTGCCGCCGTGGCCGTCGGCGACCTGCCGGGCCAGCACGAGCCCGATGCCGCTGCCCCCGGGCTTGGTCGAGAAGAAGGGCACGAAGAGATTGTCGGGATTGGCCACGCCTCCGCCGGTGTCGAGCACCTCGAACTCGATCCTCCCGCCCCGGCGGCCCGCCGACAGCTGCACTGGCTCGCCGCCCTCGCCCGTCGCCTCGATCGCGTTGCGGACCAGGTTGATGAGCGCCTGCTCGAGCTGGTCGGGGTCGCCACGCAGGCGCAGGCCCGGCGAGGCGCTGATGCGCAGCGTCGCCCCGGGATGGACCGCCGCGACTCGCTGCAGCAGCTCGATCGCGTCGCAGTCCCGCAGTCTCGGGTCGGGCAGCCGGGCGAGCTCGCTGTAGCGCGACAGGAAGCGGCGCAGCGCCTCGGAGCGCTCGGCGACGAGCGCCAAACTCTGCGCGAGCTCGTGGCGCTCCTCCGGGTCGGGCGCGCCGGCCGCGAGCGCGTCGCGCGTCGTCTCGATCACCGACTTGATCGGCGCGAGCGAGTTGTTGAGCTCGTGCCAGATCACGCGTATCAGCCTGCGCCAGGCGCGGCGCTCTTCCTCGCGCAGCGCCGCGCTGAGGTCGGTGACGACGAGCAGCCGGAACAGCCGGCCACCTTCGCGGAAGGTCTCGCGCATCACCTGCCAGCGTCCGGAACGGGCCGGGAAGGCGTGCGCCTCGGAAGCCGCCGCGGGACCTTCGAGGATCTGCGCCAGGCCCGCCTCCTCGGCGGTCAGCCCGGTCAGCGCCTGCGGGCTGCGGCCCATGAGCTCGCCAGCGGCACGATTTGCGAGCCTGAGCTTGTCCTCGCCGTCGACCGCGAACACCGCGACGTCGATCTCGGCCAGGACCTTGTCGAGCAGGGCGGACGCCTCGATGGCCTCGAAGCGCTGCGCGCGCAGCGTCGCGCCGAGGCGGTTCGCCTCGAGCACCACGTCGCCCAGCGCGTCGCCCCGGCGAGGATGGCGGCCGCGGATGGCGAAGTCGCCGGCCCGAAGCGACTCGAGCACGTTCGCGATCGACTTGAGCGGCTCGATCGTGGCCCGGTACAGCGCGAGCGCGAAGCCGAGCCACGACGCCAGCACGACGACCCCCAGGAGGACGCGGACAGAGCCCGGCACGGCGAGCCCCGGCAGCAGCACCAGCCCGAGCACGACGGCCGGCAGCCCGCCGGCAAGGGCCAGCAGGACCACGCGGCGCTGGAAGGACAGCCGCCACCGACCGGTCACCGGCCGCGAACGAAGGGGCGTGCGCTGCAAGGGCAGGTCCGTCATGGCGCCTTCCGAGTGTGCTCGTTCGCGTCGCCGCGTGGAAGCGCCGTCAACCCTCCTCCGGCCTGAGCCCGAGCTTCTCGAGGCGACGGTACATGGCGCTGCGGGAGAGGCCGAGCGCCTCTGCGGCGGCAGGAACGCTGCCGTCGTGACGCCGTAGTGCGGAACGGATCAGCGCCCGCTCGGCATCCTCGAGGCTCATGTCCTCGAGCGAGGGCGGCGCCTGCCGTCCGGCCGACAGCCGCAGGTCGGCGAGCGTGACGAGCGACCCCGAGGCGAGCAGCACGGCCCGCTCGACCACGCTGTTGAGCTCGCGAACGTTGCCGGGCCAGGCGTACTGGGCCATGGCGGCGAGCGCGGCAGGCTCGAATCCCCCGAGTCCGCGGCCGTACTGCGTGGCCTTCCGCCCGAGGGCCGCCGTGGCGAGCGGCGCAATGTCATCGCGCCGCTCCCGGAGCGGCGGAAGACGGATTTCCACGGTGTTGATCCGGAACAGCAGGTCCTCGCGAAACGATCCCTTCGCCACCAGTTCCTGCAGGTCCGCATTCGTGGCCGAGACGATGCGCACGTCGGAGTGCTGCGTGCGCGACGAGCCGACCCGCTCGAACTCGCCGGTCTCGAGCGCGCGCAGCAGGCGCGCCTGCTGCGCCGGAGGCACGTTGCCGATCTCGTCGAGGAACAACGTCCCGCCGTCGGCGAGCTCGAACCGGCCGGCGCGGTCGGCCCGCGCGTCGGTGAAGGCACCCTTCACGTGGCCGAACATCTCGCTCTCGAACACCGTCTCGGGGAGGCCGCCGACGTTGACCGAGATGAGCGGGGCCTCGGCGCGGTCCGACCAGCCGTGGATCATCCGCGCGAGCAGGCTCTTGCCGGTGCCGGGCTCGCCCGTCACGAGCACGCTGGCCGTCGACGGGGCTACCTGCCGCGCCATCGTCAGCACGTCCTGCATCGCAGGCGACGCCGCGATCATCTCCTCCGCCGCGCCGCGAAGCAGGGCGTTCTCGTCGGCGAGCCGTCGCCCCTGGCGCCGCGCCTTGGCGAGCGCGAGCTGGTTGCGCAGCACGCTCAGCAGGCGCTGGTTCTCCCAGGGCTTCTCGATGAAGTCGTTGGCACCGTGATGCATGGCCGTCACCGCCACGTCGACCGTGGCCCAGGCGGTCATCACGACGACGGGGAGGTCGGGATCACGCTCGCGCAGCCGGTCGAGCAGCTCGAGGCCCTCTGCGCCCGAGGTCGTGTCGCGGGCGTAGTTGAGGTCGATCAGCGCGACGTCGACCGGCTCGCGGCCGACGATGTCGAGCACGCCGGCCGGCGAGCTGGCGGTGACGCGACCTCACTCGTAGCGCAACGCCGCCGCAGGCTCGATCCTGAGCGCCCTCCGCGTGGGTGCCAGGGTGGCCAGCGCGGCCACCACGACCATCGCCGTCATCACGCCCGCGTAGATGCCCGGGTGATAGGGGCTCATGTCAAGCAGCATGACGCCGAGGCCGCGGCCCAGGAAGGGCAGCAGGGCCATGCCGATCGCCACTCCAACGAGCA
>Ga0111152_1015_pt1 | contig 54094 bp, 51 predicted proteins | sample DeeMarSeWOR28_12_FD_80254 | JGI IMG/M metagenome (GOLD analysis project Ga0111152, IMG submission 80254) | Gammaproteobacteria bacterium SG8_30
CAGCCGAGATCGAGTCCACCGCCCAGCGCTTCTGGAGCGAGCGAGGCAGCTTCGAGGTGGGCGAGGATCCCTCGCGACCGAAGTACTACTGCCTATGCATGTTTCCGTACCCGAGCGGCAAGCTGCACATGGGGCACGTCAGGAATTACACCATCGGCGACGTGCTCGCGCGCTTCATGCGGATGCGCGGCCACAACGTGCTGCAGCCCATGGGTTGGGACGCTTTCGGCCTGCCCGCCGAGAATGCCGCGATGGCGAATGCGGTGCCCCCGGCGAAGTGGACCTGGGACAACATCGACACCATGCGTCGCCAGCTGAAGTCGCTCGGCTTCGGCATCGACTGGTCGCGCGAGCTCGCCACCTGCAGCCCCGATTACTACCGGTGGAACCAGTGGCTGTTCCTGCGGCTGCGCGAGCGCGGCATCGCCTACAAGAAGACCGGCGTCGTGAACTGGGATCCGGTGGACCAGACCGTCCTGGCCAACGAGCAGGTCATCGACGGTCGCGGCTGGCGGACGGGCGCGCCGGTCGAGAAGCGCGAGATCCCGATGTACTACCTGCGCATCACGCAGTACGCGGACGAGCTCCTCGCCGCGCTGGACGACCTGCCGGGATGGCCGGACCGGGTCCGCGTGATGCAGGCCAACTGGATCGGGCGCAGCGAAGGCGTGAACCTGACTTTCCCCTACGCCATCGAGGGCGAGCGCGGAGAGCTGCGCGTGTTCACGACCCGCGCCGACACGCTGATGGGCGTGACCTTCGTGGCCGTCGCCGCGGAGCACCCGCTCGCGACGCTGGCTGCCGCACGCGACGCGACGGTCCGCGCCTTCGTCGACGAGTGCCGCCGCGGCACGGTCATGGAGGCCGACCTCGCGGCGCTCGACAAGAAGGGCGTGCCGACCGGCCTGTACGTCATCCATCCCGTGACCGGGGACCGCATCGAGGTCTGGGTCGGCAACTACGTGCTCATGGCCTACGGCGAAGGCGCCGTCATGGGCGTGCCCGGACACGATGAGCGGGATTTCGCGTTCGCCCAGAAGTACGGCCTTCCGATCGTCCAGGTCATCGACGTGGAGGGGCGGGACTACTCGACGGACGCCTGGCAGCCCTGGTACGCCGACTATGGGCGCTGCATCCATTCGGGAGCCTACGACGGGCTCGGCTACCAGGCGGCGGTCGACGCCATCGCCTCCGACCTGGAGTCGCGCGGGCTGGGACGCAAGCAGGTGAACTGGCGGCTGCGCGACTGGGGCATCTCCCGGCAGCGCTATTGGGGCTGCCCGATCCCGCTCGTCCACTGCAACGCCTGCGGCGAGGTGCCGGTGCCGGACGATCAGCTGCCGGTGATCCTGCCCGAGGAACTGGTGCCGGACGGCTCGGGCAACCCGCTCGCGAAGACGCCCTCGTTCCACGAGTGCGCGTGCCCGGCCTGCGGCAAGCCCGCGAGGCGGGAGACCGACACGATGGACACGTTCGTCGACTCCTCCTGGTACTACTTCCGCTTTGCCAGCCCGGGCAACGACCGGGCCATGGTGGATGCGCGCGCGGACTACTGGATGCCGGTCGACCAGTACATCGGCGGCATCGAGCACGCGATCCTGCACCTCCTTTACTCGAGGTTCTGGACACGCGCCATGCGTGACTGCGGGCTCACGGCCTTGTCCGAACCCTTCGCCAACCTGCTGACCCAGGGCATGGTGCTGAACGAGATCTTCTACCGGCGCCCCGAATCGGGCCGGATCACCTACTACAATCCGGCGGATGTAGCCGTGCAGGTCGACGAAAGAGGCAACCGCACCGGGGCGGTCCTCAAGTCGGACGGACATCCGGTCGAGTCCGGCGGCATCGGCACGATGTCGAAGTCCAAGAACAACGGGGTCGATCCCCAGGCCCTGGTCGATCGCTACGGGGCAGACACCGCAAGGCTGTTCATGATGTTCGCGGCACCCCCGGAACAGACGCTGGAATGGTCGGACGAGGGCGTGGAGGGTGCGTTCCGCTTCATGAAGCGCCTGTGGAAGGCCGTCCACACCCACGTGTCCGCGGGCCCCGCGCCGGAACTCGATTCCGGCGCCCTGACGGAGGCGCAGCGCGCGCTGCGCCGGGCTGCCCACCAGACGCTCGCCAAGGTCACCGACGACATCGGGCGCCGCCGCACCTTCAACACGGCCATTGCCGCCGTCATGGAGCTGCTCAATGCGGTGTCGCGCTTCGAGGATGGCTCGGCCCGGGGCAGGGCGGTGGTGCAGGAGGCGCTCGACCTCGCCGTGCTGATGCTCTCGCCGTTCGTGCCCCACGTGACGCACGCCCTGTGGGAGGCGCTCGGGCACGACACCGTCCTGGTCGACGAGCGCTGGCCCGATCCCGATCCCGCGGCTCTCGAGCAGGACCGGATCGAGATCGTGGTTCAGGTCAACGGCAAGCTCCGCAGCCGCTTGAGCCTGCCGGCCGGAGCGGACGAGGAGACCGCGCGCGGGGCCGCGCTCGCCGACCCAAACGTGGTGAAGTTCGTCGGCGGCAAACCCGTGCGCAAGGTGATCTACGTACCGGGCAAGCTCGTGAACGTGGTGGCCTGAGGTGCGCTGGACCATCCTCGCCGTGGCGGTGATGCTGGCCTCGGCCTGCGGCTTCCACGTGCGGGGCGACGCGTCACTTTCGGCGCGCATGCAGGCCCCCTACCTCGCCACGCCGGATCGCTACACGCCGTTTCACGCCGAGCTGCAACGTTCGCTGCAGGCGGCCGGTGCCGAGCCGGCGGCTTCGCCGGAGACGGCGACGGCGGTGGTCCGGGTGTGGGCAGACGAAACCGGGCGCAACATCCTGTCGATCTCGGCGCGCAACACGCCGCAGGAGTACGAGGTCTACTACCGCGTCGAGTACTCGGTCACCGCCGGGGGCGAGGAGATCCTGCCTCGCCAGCAGCTCGCGCTGACGCGCGAGTACGCCTACGACGAAACCGCGGTACTGGCCAAGGAGCACGAGGAGCGAGACATCGTGCAGGCGCTGGCGCGGGACCTCGCGGCGCTGGTCACGCGCCGCCTCGCGGCGCTCTGACGCCTGGCGGCCGGCCGCGAATCCCGGGGCAGAACCCGACGGAAGCCTCCGTCTTCGACGTCCTCCGGACCGGCCCAGGACCTGGCTGCAGGGCCGCACGCCTTGAATCCGTCCCCGGGCAGCGTCCTCAGCCGCTGCGGGCGAAGCGATCCGTGGCCTTGACGAGCTCGTGGGTGATGCCCGGCTCGAGCGCCGAATGGCCGGCGTCGGCGACGACGCGAAACTCGGCCTCGGGCCACGCCTTGTGCAGATCCCAGGCGGTAGCCATCGGACAGACGACGTCGTAGCGCCCCTGCACGATCACCGCAGGAATCTGGCGGACGCGGTCCACTCCCCGCAGCAACTGGTCCTCGTCGCGCAGGAAACCGTGGTTGACGAAGTAGTGGCACTCGATGCGCGCCACGGCGAGCGCGAAGCTGTCCTCGCCCCAGCGCGCGACGTTGTCCTCGTCGGGGAAGAGCAGGCTGGTCGATCCCTCCCACATCGCCCAGGCGCGGGCCGCGGTCTGCGCAGCCGCGGGGTCCTCGCCGGCGAGTCGACGGTAGTAGGCCGCAATGAAGTCGTGGCGTTCGGCGGGCGGGATCGCGGCGACGTAGCCCTCCCAGCGATCCGGGTAGATCGCGCTCGCGCCCTCCTGGTAGAACCACTCGAGTTCCCTGCGCCGCAGCATGAAGATGCCGCGCAGGACGAGCTCCGTCACGCGATCCGGGTGGCTCTGTGCGTACGCGAGCGACAGCGTCGAGCCCCACGACCCTCCGAAAACGAGCCAGCGATCTATGCCGAGATGATCCCGCAGCCGCTCCATGTCGCCGACGAGGTCCCACGTGGTGTTGTTATCGAGGCTCGCGTGCGGCCGGCTGCGACCGCAGCCGCGCTGGTCGAACAGGACGATGCGGTAGCGCCGCGGATCGAAGAAGCGACGCGCCTTGGCATCGGCCCCGGCTCCTGGTCCGCCGTGCACGAACAGTGCGGGCTTGCCGTGCGGATTGCCGCATTCTTCCCAGTAGACCTGGTGCCCTCCTGGCACCTCGATGTGTCCCATGCGGTAGGGCTCAATGGGTGCATAGAGCTTCTTGCGCCGTGCCGTCGATCCGGGGCGGGTCATCTCGGGCTCCCTTCGTGACGTGCGGACCGGCCGGTACCGGTCCGGCCTCGTTTCCTAGAATTTGTACTCCTCGGCAAGGGTACCCGACAGCGTATAAGCCGCGGCGCCGAGCGCCGTGGAGCGCGACTCGGTCTTCATGCGCCCGGCGATCCAGTAGGCCGAGTACATCGAGTCGAGGCTGATTCCCTGCTTCATGACCACGTACACCATCTGGTTGGGCGGCGGCGGCGGCACGTGGATGCAGGCCCCGAAGTAGGGCACGAGGAAGAACTCCGTCACGCGCCCCGCCTTGTCGAGCTCGAGCGGCACGATGAAGCCCGGGATCCGGACCTCCTGTCCGTCGAGTGCGTCGTTGACTTCGAAGTCCATGACCTGCATGGCGGCGAGCCCGGCAGCGTCCCCCGAGAGATAGTCGTGGGCAGGCGGCGGTGGTGCCGGGTCGTAGGTGGCGCGCTGCGATTCCGGGACGAGATCGACCCAGTCCAGCGTGCGTGGAGACGCCGCGGCCGCGAGCGGAAACGCGAGCCACGCGACTGCGAGCCAGGCGGTGCACCGTGTCATCGATTCCCTCAGATCCTCATCGACAGGCCGTCGGCGAGCGAGTTCCGGTAGGCCCGCCAGGCAGGCAGCGTTCCGGCGCACAGGCCCGCGGCGATCACGACGCCGGTCACCGCGAGATCGTAACCGGACGGCGCGGTGAGGTCGAAGAACAGGCCGAAGCGCCGCTCGAGCAACGGCTCGCCGACGCGAAGGCCGGTCCAGGCCAGCAATACGCCGAGCATCGCACCCGCCGAGGCGAGCAGCCCGGACTCCAGGACGAGCAGCGCGAAGACGTGCGCGGGTCGCGCGCCGACGGAGCGCAGGACGGCCATTTCGCGGCGGCGCTCGTTCAGGCTCGTCAGGAGCGCGGTGACCATGCCAGTCAGCCCCGCCAGGACCACGCAGGCGGCGATCACGAGCAGCGCACGGTCGCCGATGCCGACGACCTGCCAGAGCTGCTGCAGGGTGACGCCCGGCATGATCGCGAGCAGCGGCTCGTCTCGATATTCGTTGAGTGCGCGCTGCATCTGCAGGGTGGCGACCGGCGTCTTCATTCCGACCAGGAAGGCCGTGATGCCGGTCGGCGCAGGACCCCTTTCGGTCGGGTAGTCCGCCTGTCCGTCCTGCGGAGGGGACGATGCCGGTCGGGCTGCATCGACTTCGACCCGTTCATGCAAGGTCTCGTGGCCGTGATCGTGTCCACCGGCCTCGATCGGCGGCGTCGGACCGTGCGGCTCGGCGGTCAGACTCGGGGGTGGCGCCGGCGTCCCGGCTGCAGGCCGGTCCTGCCCGCCGGGCTGCCAGGGTGCGTGAATTGCGCTGACCGCCTCGACGCTGACGTGCACCGCCCGGTCGACCGGCGTTGCCGTGGGAGCGAGGATTCCGGTCACCCGGAACGGGTGCTCGGCGTGGTTGACGAAGCTGACCTCGCCGATGCCATGCGCGACCGTGATCTCGTCGCCGATGGCGTAGCCGAGTGTGCGCGCCACGTCGGCGCCTAGCACGGCCTCGTAGAGTGCCTCGAACGGGCGGCCTGTTTCGAAGGCCAGCGAGCGCTTGCGGCCGTAGCGGAAGTGCTCGAAATAGCCGGTGGAAGTTCCGACCACGCGAAAGCCGCGGTGCGAGTCGCCGAGGGAGATCGGGATGGCCCAGGCGACGTCGGGGTGGCTCGCCACCATCCGGTAGCTCCGCCATGACACGTTCGTCGTCGGCTCGCCGATGCGAAACACCGAGTAGAGAAGCAGGTTCACCGGCCCGCCTCGCGCGCCGACGATCAGGTCGGTGCCGGAGATTGTGCTGGCAAAGCTTTCGCGGGCCTCGCTGCGCACCTTCTCCACGGCCAGCAGCAGCATCACCGACACGCCGATGGAGAACACGGTCAGGCCGGCTGTGATGCGCCGGCTCCACAGGCTCTTCGCCGCCAGTCCGAGCAGGGGCGTCATGCGGCCTGCCGGGCCCGACCCGCGCGGTTGACCGCGCCGAGGCCGAGCGAGCGGTCGAACAGCGAGCCGAGCGCCGTGTCGTGGCTCACGAACAGGAGCGTCGTGCCGGTTGCCCTGCACTCGCTCATCAGCAGTTCCAGGAACGCCTCGCGGGTCCCCGCGTCGAGGGCGGAGGTCGGCTCGTCGGCGATGAGGACGTCCGGCCGCCCAAGCAGGGCCCGCGCCACCGCCACCCGCTGCTGCTGGCCGATGGAGAGCCGGCCGACATCCCTCGAGAGCAGGCCGGGATCCCCGATGCCGAGCGCGTCGAGCAGCCGCCGCGCCTCGGCGAGCACGTCACCGGCCCGCTCGCGGCGCCGGACGGAGAAGCTTGCCGGCAGGACGACGTTGTCGAGCACTCCCAGGTAAGGCAGCAGGTTGAACATCTGGAAGACGAAGCCGATGTGGTCGGCACGAAACCGGTCCCGCGCGGTCGAGGGCAGCTTTCCTAGGTCCGTGCCGAGCACGCGGACAGAGCCTTCGCGGGGGGGCAGGACCCCGCCTATGAGGCCGAGCAGCGTGCTCTTGCCGCTGCCGCTGGGTCCCTCCAGGAACACGCGCTCGCCGCGTGCGACGACGAACGAAGGAATGTCGAGCACGGGCTCGCCGGCGACCCATTCGAACCTCAGGCCTTTCACTTCGATCGCGGTTTCGGTCATCCGGGCTCCCCGGGGTGCAGCGCCGTCAATTTAGACACGGAAGGATGACGCTGCAAAAAGTGTTCTCGTCTCGGGTGTCCGGGAGCCCGGTTGCGGGAACGCCGTGAACCCGTCCCTGGGGGCTTCGGGCTCGCCATCCCTGGCTCGCACGATCCCGCAACCGGGCTCCCGGACACCCTGGAACGCGGTGGCCGCGTCCCTGGGGGCTTCGGGCTCCCGGACTCCCGGCGAAGCAGAGCGGCCTCACCGGCCGAAGCTGAAGCGTACGCCGGCGGCGAGCGAGCGGCCGGGCAGGGGCACCTCGTCCTTGAGCGGCGAGGTGTGGTAGCGGACCTCTTCGTTGAGGAGGTTGGTGCCGCGCAGGAACAGCAGCGTCTTGCCGCTGCCAGGCCGCCAGGAGAATTCGGCATTGAGCATCGTGAATGCGTCGGTCGGCAGCTCATTGGCCGCGACCTGGTCCTGCTCGAAGCTGTAGTGGGCTGCCAGAGTCGCGCGCAGTCGTTCTCGCTGCCATGAGAGCTCGGCGCCGAGGCGCAGCGGCGGGATCCGGGGTAGGTCGCCGCCCTGGTCGAGCCGGGCGCGAACCGAGTCTGCGCTGAGGCCGAGCGACCATCCAGCCGCGCCCAACGGAATCGAGGCGGCCGCCTCGAAGCCGTAGAACCGGGCATCCTCCTGCAGGAACTGGTACACCGGCAACTCGTCCTCCACCTCGCCGGTCGGCGACAGGAACAGGTAGCCGTCGTAGTCGGCCACGAAGGCGCGCAACTCGGCGGAGATGCCGCTGCCATCGAAGCGCAGGCCAACGTCGCCCTGCAACCCGCCTTCCGTGTCGAAGCCGGGATCGCCGATCTCGTACTGGCCGGTCGCAGCGTGCGGCCCGTCGGCATAGAGCTCGGTGGCGCTCGGATGACGCTCGCTGCGTACCAGCTGTCCCACCAGTGCGAGCCCGCCACCGAGCGGCCAGATGACGCCGGCCGAGAGGTTGACTGCCGTCCCGTCGTAGCCCGGCACCTCGGGACCTTCGATCTCCTGGCGATCGAGGCGCGCGCCGAGCTCCAGCGTGAAACGCTCGAAGTCGCGCTGCTCGAACAGGAAGGCGCCGAGCGTGCGGGTGCGCGATTCGGGCACGAAGGCCTCCTCGCCGGTCGCCACCAGCTCCACCTCCTGCCATTGGACTCCGCCGGTACCGTTGAAGCCCCCGGGCAGCGCGTGGTCCAGCGCGAGCCTGATTTCGCGCCCGTCCACCTCGTACAGCGTGCCGACCTCGCCGGAAGGCTCGACCTCGGCGTGCTCGTAGTCGTTGAGCGCGCCGGTGACCCGCAGGCGGTTGCCGTTGGCGAAGTCCCGCCGCAGTGCCAGGTCGACACGGTCCTGCTCCAGGTCGATGAAGACGCCGCCTTCCTCGTGTTCCTCCTCGCCGGCGCCGGGCTCTTCCTGGTGCTCGTGGCCGCCGGGAATGCCGTACTCGGTGTCGTGACGGCTCCAGGCGAGCCCCAGAACCCAGCGGTCGCCGACGTAGCTGAGACCGGCGCTGCCCGAACGGGTATCGCTCCAGGAGTTCTCGACCTTGCCGCGCTCGTCCGACGGTTCCTCGCCCTCGGCGATGAGCTGGTCGCGCAACTGCCGTGACTGGGCAAAACCGGGGATGTCGTAGTCGTCGGTCTTGCGCCAGACCGCATCGAGATGCAGCGCGAGCCGTCCGACGCCGGCGTCGACCCGGCCCGCCACGGCGCGCTCCTCGAGGACGGAGTCGCCGCGCAGTTCGACCAGGCCCTCGACACCGTCCGGCACGCGGTCGTGCAGCCGGTTGGTGACGACGTTGACGATGCCGCCGGCGGCGCCGCTCCCGTAGAGCAAGGTGGCCGGGCCGCGCACGACCTCGATCTGGTCGGCGAGCGCCGGGTCGATGGCCACGGCGTGGTCCTCGGACAGCCCCGACGCGTCGAGCGTCGCGAGCCCGTCGGTCAGGACCTGCACCCGGTCGCCGCCGAGCCCGCGAATGACGGGACGGGAGGCACCCGGGCCGAAGAACGTGGAGTGCACGCCGGGTTCCGCGGCGACGGTCTGGCCGATGGTCGGGGCCAGGCTGAGTACGAGGTCGTCGCCGGCGATGACGCTGGTCGGTTGCGCGGTGCTCAGCCTGTCTCCGCCTAGTGGGGTGGCGGTCACGACGATCCCGGTCAGTTCACCTGAGTGCTGGGGCTCGGCACCGAGTGCGAAGTGGGTGGGCAAGGCGGCGGACACGGCGATCGCCAAAGGCCAATTCCTGTTCATGGAGTCTCCGTCCTGAAAATCGTCTCGCCGGCGGCAGCGTCGGCGGTTGCCGCGGGCCGCTGGGCGCGATCCGCTGCACGGCGGGTTCAGTTCGACGGGATGAAGGGCGGCGCGCGGGGCGCGTGCGGCGTGCGCCGCGGTGCAGGGAGGCAGATCGCGGGGCCGATACGCGGGCTTGTAGCGATCGCGAGGGGGACGATACTGGCTGGCGCCGCCGAGGGCGGGGGCGCTGCCGCGCCGTGACCGACACAGAGTTCGCAGCCACCATGCGGCCGGCCGTCACCTGGATGGCCATTGGCGTGCACGTGAGCCGCGACGGCGAACTGGCTCCACAGGAACAGGCACGCCAGAACTGCCAGCGCGCCGCGCACGCGGATGCCCGAAGCGGACCTGGACGTCGGGATCGCAGCCATGCTGACCGGGGAACGCGAGCGAACCGCGATTATACACGGCCCCCGGGTGCACACCGGTGGCATCGGGTCGCGGTCACGTCGATAATCCGAAAGTTCCCCCGGGGTTCATCCATGCGCATCAACGCCGACAATCTCGCGCGCCAGCTGGAGCAGGACCTGGCTCACGCCTGGCTCGTGGCGGGCGAGGAGCCGCTGCTCGTGGGCGAGGCGGCCGACGCGATACGGGGCCGTGCACGAGAGCTCGGTTACACCGAGCGCGAGGTGCACTTCGTGGAGGCGCGCTTCGACTGGTCGGGGCTCGAGGGCGCAAGCCGGGCGCTCTCGCTGTTCGCCGAGCGGAGGATCCTCGAGATCAGGCTGCCGACCGCCAAGCCGGGTTCGGAGGGCGGCAAGGCGCTGGCCACGATGGCCGCCGACCCGCCTCCCGACACGCTCGTGCTGGTGACGACGGGGCGGCTCGAGCGGGAGGCGTACTCCAGTGCGTGGTACCGGGCGTTCGAGCAGCACGGCGTGGTGGTGCAGGCCTGGCCGGTGGACATCGGCCGGCTGCCGGGCTGGATCAGGGGACGCGCGCGGCGTCACGGCATTGCCGTCGACGAGGAAGGAGCGCGGCTGCTGGCCGAGCGGGTCGAGGGCAACCTGCTCGCCGCTCACCAGGAGATCGAGAAGCTGGCGCTGCTGCACGGCGATGGCGAGGTCGGCGCGGAGGTCGTGGCGTCCGTCGTCGCGAACAGCGCCCGTTACGACGTCTTCCAGCTCGGCGAAGCTGCGCTTGCGGGCGATGCGGCGCGGGCGCTCAGGATCCTCGAGGGGCTGCGCAGCGAAGGCGCGGAGCCCACGCTGGTGCTCTGGGTGCTCTGCCGGGAGATCCGTGCGCTGGCCGAGGCACGGGGCGGCGACTCCCGCGGCGGACACGGGAAACAGGCGCAGCGCCGTGCGCAGCTGCTCGCTGCGGCGACCCGCCGCATGGCCGGCCGCCGGCTGGGCCCTCTGGTGCACCGCGCGGAGCGAGCGGACCGCAGCATCAAGGGGCTCCTGCACGGCGACGCCTGGGACGAGCTCGCCGCGCTCGCCGCGAGCCTCGCAGGGCTGGTCGTTCCGGAAGCCGCCTCCGCGTGAAACCCCTGGGCGTTTTCGGCGGCATGTTCGATCCCGTGCATTACGGGCACCTGCGAGCGGCCTTCGAAGTCCACCAAGCGCTCGGACTCGAGCGCGTGCACCTCGTTCCGGCTTCGGATCCGCCGCATCGCAGCCATCCGGTGGCCGATGGGCGCCTGAGGCTCGCGATGCTGCATGCGGCAATCGCCGAGGCACCCTGGTTCGTGGCGGACGGTCGCGAGCTCGAGCGGACCGGACGCTCCTACACGGTGCTGACGCTGGAGGAGCTCCGGCGGGAGCAGGGCGCGAGGCCCCTGGTGCTGATCGTGGGCCTGGACGCGTTCCTCGGCCTGGCCAGCTGGTACCGCTGGAAGGACCTGCTGGAGCTGGCGCACCTGGCGGTCGTGCCCCGGCCCGGTGCGGCGCTGCCAGTCCGGGGAGCGCTCGCCGATCTGCTCGAGGCGCGCCGCGACACGGACCCGGAAGCGGTCGCGGCGTCACCTGCCGGACGAATCTACGTGCACGAAGGAACCCAGATGGACGTGTCGTCGACTGGCCTGCGGGCGACACTCGAGTCCGGGCGGGACCCTCGCTACTTGATGCCCGAGGCGGTGCGTAGGATGATTCTGGAGACGGGCGCTTATGCCCGGCGAGGTAACACCAGCGAATGACCGTCAGCCAGCCGAAGCAGCCACGCAAGAGCAAGAACTCCACCGCACCCGCCACCAAGCGCCGTTCGCCGCGCAAGCCAGCCCGCAGGAAGGCCGAGAGCCGGCCCGGCCTTCCGGAAGTCGCCGTCGCCGCTCTCGAGGACATGAAGGCCGTGAACGTCAAGGTCCTCGACGTGCGCAAGCTCACGGACGTCGTCGACACCATGATCATCGCCAGCGGAAACTCGGACCGGCACGTGAAGTCAATTGCCGGCAGCGTGATCGAGAAGTGCAAGCAGGCCGGATTCCAGCCGATGGGCGTGGAGGGTGAGCGTGAAGGCGAGTGGGTGCTCGTCGACCTGCAGGACGTGCTGATTCACGTCATGCTGCCTCGCATCCGCGAGTTCTATGGCCTCGAGAAGCTGTGGGACGTTCGCCCCTCGCAGCGCGAGGCGGCTCTCGCCTAGGGCCGTTTCGTGCTGATCCGGCTCGTGGCGGCCGGGACCCGCATGCCGGCGTGGGTGACTGCCGGGTACGGGGAATACGCTACGCGCATCGGCGGTGAGGTTCGTCTCGAGCTCGTGGAGATTCCCGTCGCCCATCGCGGTCGGAACGCCGATCTCGCGCGCCTGCTCGAGGCCGAGGGGCAGCGCATGCTGTCGCGGGTCGACGCGCGCCAGTTCGTCGTGGCGCTCGAGGTGGGCGGCAGGGGCCTCGATACCCCCGGCCTCGCGGCCTGGCTTCAGCGGCGGCTTGCCGAGGGCCGGGACCTCGCGTTGCTCGTGGGCGGACCGGACGGTCTCGCGGCCGCCTGTCGTGAGCGCGCCGACTTCACGTGGTCGCTGTCGCCGCTCACGTTTCCCCACGGCCTCGTCCGGATCATGGTTGCCGAGCAGCTGTATCGTGCGTTGAGCATCCTCCGCGGCCATCCCTACCACCGGGCCTGACGACTCGAGGCGGTTCCGCGGCCGGGCCCGACGGGCTATCCTTCGACGCCTGCGCCGTCCACGACGGCGGTACCTTCGCCCCGGGGTTTTCATGGGTTCCGCTTCCATCGTGCTGGCCTCGCGGTCGCCGCGCCGCAGCCAACTGCTCCGACAGATCGGCGTGGGCCACGACGTGCTCGCCGTGGACCTCGACGAGGCCCGCGAGCCGCGGGAGGCGCCGGGCGACTACGTCCTGCGCGTGGCGCGCGACAAAGCCGCCCTCGCGCGCGACACGTACCGGCTGCAACCGGGGCGTCTGGTGCTCGCGGCCGACACCGCCGTGGCCCTGGGCGACGAGCTGTTCGCGAAGCCGACGGACGAGGCCGACTGCGTGCGCATGCTCGGCGCGCTGTCCGGCCGGACGCACGAGGTCATGACGGCCGTCGCCGTGCACGACGGCGAGACCCTGCTGGAACAGGTCAGCGTGAGCCGCGTCACGTTTCGCGTGATCCGACCCGAGGAGCGCAGGCGCTACTGGGCGAGCGGCGAGCCTGCGGACAAGGCGGGAGGCTATGCCATCCAGGGCCTCGGGGCGGTGTTCGTCGCAGGCCTCGAAGGCAGCTACTCGGGCGTCATGGGCCTGCCGCTCTTCGAGACGGCGAGGCTCCTTGCCACGGCCGGCATTCCGGTGTGGCAGGAGGCCGTCCTGGCATGAGCACCGAGCTGCTGGTCAACGCTGCGCCCCGGGAGAGCCGCGCGGCGCTGGTCGAGAACGGCGTGCTGCAGGAGGTCTTCCTCGAGCGTGCCAACCGCCGCGGCCTGATCAGCAACATCTACAAGGGCCGGGTCTGCCGCGTGCTGCCCGGCATGCAGGCGGCTTTCATCGACGTGGGGCTGGACCGAACGGCCTTCCTCCACGCCTCCGACATCGCCGCGCCCGCCGATCTCGAGGATGACATGGAGGCCACCCGGCCGGAGAGCGTGCGCCAGCTCGTCGCGGAGGGAGACGAGATCCTGGTGCAGGTCCTGAAGGACCCGCTGGGAACGAAGGGAGCGCGACTCACCACCTATGTGACGATTCCGTCGCGCTACCTCGTGTACATGCCCAAGGGGCGGGGTGTCGGCGTCTCCTCGCGCATCGAGGACGAGACGGAGCGTGAGCGGCTGCGCGAGGCGGTGAAGCTGTTCGTCGAGCCCGGGGAGCCGGGCGGGTGGATCGTGCGCACGGCGGCCGAGGACTGCGGCATCGAGGCGCTTCGTGCCGACATGATCTTCCTGCGGCGCCTGTGGGAGGTGATCAGCCGCAGGGGCGAGGGCTCGCGGGCGGGCCAGCTCGTGCACGAGGACCTGCCGCTCGAGTTGCGCGTGCTGCGCGACCAGCTCGGGCAGCACGTGGAGCGCGTCCTGGTGGACTCCCCGGCCGCGCACGCGCGCATGGTCGAGTTCGCCAGGACCTTCATGCCGGAGAGCGCCGGCCGGATCGAGCTGAACGCGGCGCCACGGCCGATCTTCGACATCTATGGCATCGAGGACGAGATCAATCGCGCCCTCGACCGCAAGGTGCCGCTCAAGTCGGGCGGGTACCTGATGATCGACCAGACCGAGGCCATGACGACGATCGACGTCAATACGGGGGCCTTCGTCGGCCATCGCAACCTCGAGGACACGATATTCCGCACGAACCTCGAGGCCGCCGTGGCGATAGCCCGCCAGCTGCGCCTGCGCAACCTCGGCGGAATCATCATCATCGACTTCATCGACATGCAGGACGAGGAGCATCGCCGCCAGGTGCTGCAGGCCCTCGAGCGCGCGGTGGCCGGGGATCACGCCAAGACCCATTTCTCGGCGGTCTCGCAACTCGGGCTGGTCGAAATGACGCGCAAGCGCACCCGCGAGAGCCTGGAACATCTGATGTGCAGGCCCTGTCCAACCTGCGAAGGCCGCGGCTTCGTGAAGACCGCCGAGACCGTGGTCTACGAGATCTTCCGGGAAGTCCTGCGGCAGGCAAGGCAGTTCGAGTTTCAGGAGCTGGTGGTCCTGGCCCACCAGGACGTAATCGAGCTGCTGCTCGACGAGGAGTCCGCGGCGCTGGCCGAGATGGAGCTCGCCACCGGCAAGCCGGTGCGGCTTCAGACCGAGGCGCTCTACGCGGAAGATCAGTACGACGTCGTGTTGCTTTGATCGGACAGGTTCGCGGAATCCGGCACAGAGAGACCCCTGCGGGACGAGAACATGGTTGACGACGCCGGTAATCGGGAGACCGGGCGCGGGGAGTCGGGCGCGGAGCGGCCGGCCCCTGCGCGGCGCTCGTCGCGGGCGTGGCGCTGGCTGGGGGGCATCCTCGCGTCGGGGGCCATCCTCTCGGCACTCGCGGTCGGCGCCTTCCGGCTCGCGCTCGAGTCGCTTCCCGAATACGAGGCCCGGGTGGCCGAGCGCATCCAGGAAGTCACCGGCCTGCGCCTCTCGTTCGATTCGCTCGACGCCCGCGTCGGCCGGTACGGCCCGGAGATCTTCTTCGCGGGCGCGCGGATCGACGCACCCGACGGCCACGACGTACTGGTGACGGCCGATGCGGGGCGCGCCAGCCTGTCGGTGTTCCGTTCCCTGTGGTTCCGCCGGCTCGAGATAGGCCGAGTGGTGCTCGAGCGGCCGCTGCTCAACCTGGTGATCTTCCCGGATCGCCACATCGAGCTCGTGGGTCAGGCGGGACTGACCCGCCCGGAGATGACACCCCGGACGAGGCGCGGCCTCGACCGGATTCCGCGCGGCATCATCGAGGTGCGCGACGCCACGATCGACTTCGTCGACCTGCGCGCCGAGCGTGCCGGATGGCAGTTGACCCGGGTCGACCTCGAGCTCAACCGGAAGGGCGACCGCGTGTCGCTGGCGGGCTCGGTGAAGCTGCCCCCGCAGCTCGGCCGGTCGATCGAGTTCGACGCGCGAGTGGAGGGCGAGCTCGACAAGCCGCTCCAGGCCGACTGGCGGGGCCGGCTCGAGGCGAGCGAGGTCAACCTGGCGGGCTGGGCGGACCTCCTGCCGGCGACCTTCGCCGTTCCCTCGGCCGGCAGGGGCGACTTTCGCATCTGGGCCTCCGGTTCCGGCGACCGCTTCAGGCAGGGGCGCCTGGCGGTTCGACTCGATGGTCTCTTGCTGCCGGCGGCCCGGGAGGGCGCGCCCGCCGTGACGTACCGCCGGCTGGCGGGAGACGTCGCGGTACAGCGCGATGCGTCCGCCTGGCGCATCTCCGGAAGCGGCATCGAGTTCTCGCTGCCCGGGTCGGACTGGACCCCGACCGACCTCGAGGCAACGGTGCACCTCGCGGATGGTCGACCCGTCGACGCGAGGCTCAAGGCCCGCTTCCTCCGCGTGCAGAACCTGATGCCGCTCGCGGCGCTCCTGCCGACTTCCGCGGCGCGTGACTGGATCGAGCGCCTGGCTCCGCGCGGTGACCTGCGACGCATCGACGTCGCGGTGTCGGACCTGGCGGTCGGGCAGGTGCCCGACCTGCGAGGCTCGCTGACGTTCGAGGACGTCGGCATGCACCCTGTGGGACGCGTGCCGGGTCTCGACGGCCTCGATGGACGCATCCGCGCCAACGGCGCCGAGGGAGCGATCTACCTGTCCACGCGGGACGCGACCATGGACTGGCCGGCCGAGTGGCGGGCTCCGGTCTCGTTTCCGAGGGTCGACGCCTCGCTGGGCTGGGAGCGCGCGCTGGACGGCGTGCGGCTGTGGTCCGACGACGTCGTGGCCACGGATGGCAGGGCCACGGCGACCGGTCGCATCCGTCTGCTGGCGCGCAAAGGGCACTCGCCGCTGATGGACATCGAGGCGGAGGCGACGGCCCAGGACATCTCCCACGTCGCACAGTACATGCCCAAGGACCGTATCCAGCCGAAGCCGCTCGAGTGGCTCGATGCGGCTTTCCTCGGTGGCCGTGTCACCCGCGGGCGAGTGGAGATCACGGGACCCGCCCGCGGCTTTCCCTATCGCGACGGAGAGGGCCGCTTCCGGGCCGTCGCGGACGTCGAGGGCGTGACACTGCGCTATGGCCCCGACTGGGAACCGGTCAGCGGGCTGCAGGCGCAGGTCGAGTTCGACGGTCCGTCGATGGAGGTGCGAAACGCTTCGGCGAACGTGGGTGGAATCCGCGTGGAGCGAGGCGATGCCGAGGTGCACGACTGGCGCGAGGGCATCCTGACGATCCGTGCCGACGCCAAGGCAGACGCAGGCGCCGCGCAGCGTTTCCTGGGCTCGAGCCCGCTCGGACCGCGGCTCGGGCGGATCTTCGCCGGGCTGACGGCTTCGGGACCCATCGAGGGCGAAGTCGTGATGTACCTGCCTCTCCGGGAGTTCGACGATCGATCGATCACGGTGCGCGCCCGGGCCCTCGGCGTGGAACTGTCCGTCGCCGGCCTCGAGGCTCCCGTCGAGGACCTCACCGGTGAGGCGTGGTTCCAGGATCGCAGTATCGTGGCACCGCTGCTGCGCGGGCGCTTTCTGGGCGGCGAGGCGAGCGCGGAGGTGGCGACGGCCGGAGCGGCGGGACCTGGCGAGTTGGTGACCACCGTGCGCGCAAACGGAGTGCTGGACGCCTCGCTGCTGCCGCGCGTGGTACGGCTGCCGCTCGACTCCGGCCTCGCGGGCACGACGCCCTGGAGCGGTGAACTTCAAGTGCAGCGGCCCGCGGAGGCGGACGGCGAGACACGCAGCCGGCTGTGGCTCCGGAGCAGCCTCGTCGGCCTCGCGTCGGGTCTGCCGGAGCCGCTCGCCAAGCCGCCCGAGGCAAGCCGGCCCCTGACGATCGACCTGCAGATCGAGCCCGAGTCCGTGCTGGCCCGCGCGACCCTGGGATCGGACCTGCACGCGCTCCTCGACCTGCGGCGCCTGGATCAAGGCCTTCGGCTGTCCAGCGGCATCGTTCGCCTCGGCGGCGGCCAGTCCAGCAGGGTGCCCGTGGGTCCCGGACTGCGGGTGGAGGGACGCGTGCCGTACCTCAGCATCTCCCGGCTCACGGCCCTGCGCTGGGCCACGCCCGCGAGCGTGCCGCTCGAGTCTCTGCTCGCCGGCGTCGTGCTGGAGGTCGGGCGTCTCGAGGTGCTGGGCCACGAATTCGACGACATTTCGGGTCGTTTGCGGCCCGGGCGTGGGGCATGGGACGTCGATGTCACTGCGGACGCGGCCAGCGGGCAGCTGCGCGTTCCCTACAGCTTTCCCGGCGAGGTACCGCTGGTCGTCGACCTCGATCGCCTGCGCGTCGCCGAGAAGCCAGCCGCCAGCGGCGATGGCGGGACGGGTGGCAGCGGGGACGGCGCGGAAACCGATCCACGCCGGCTGCCGGCCATGCGCATCGACGTCCGGAACCTCGTTTTCGAGGGCCGCCGCCTCGGTCATCTGTCCGCCGAGCTCTCGCGGGCGCCCGACGGCCTCGCGCTCGATCGGTTCGAGGCCCGGGAGGCATCGTTCGTGGCGCGTGGCCAGGGGGGGTGGCGCGTCGTCGACGGCGGGACGCGGAGCGGGATCGCATTCGACACCGACATCGGGGACGTGAAAGGCTTCCTCGATGCCATGCAGCTGGCGGCGCTGATGGAGGGTCGGCGCGGCAGGGTGACGGCCGCTCTCGAGTGGCCCGGCGGTCCTGACGCGCGGGTGCTGGAGCGCGTCTCGGGCAGCGTCCGGATCGAGATCGAGGACGGGCGCATGCTGTCCGTGGAGCCGGGCGCGGGCCGGTTGCTCGGGCTCATGAGCCTCGCGCATCTGCCGAGGCGGCTGTCGCTCGACTTCGACGACCTCACCGGACAAGGGCTCGCCTTCGACACCATCAAGGGAGACTTCGCGCTCGCCGCGGGGGAGGCTTACACGGACAACCTCACCCTGCGCGGCGCGGCAGCCGAGATCGGCATCGCCGGGCGCACCAGCCTCAAAGAGCGGACCTACGACCAGACGGCCGTCGTGACCGGCGACCTCGGCGCCTCGCTTGGCGTCGCCGGCGCGATTGCCGGCGGTCCCGCCGTGGGCGCGGCCCTGTTGCTGTTCTCACAGATCTTCAAGGAGCCGCTCAAGGGCGTCGCACGAGGCTACTACCGGATCTCGGGTCCGTGGGAGGATCCCCTGGTTCGCAAGATCGATGCGCGCGAGCTGGAGGAGGCGGCAGGTCTCGGTCTTCCGCCCGCGGTACCGAGCGGACCGGGCACGCCGTCGCAGCCAGGAGGGGCTTGATCATGAACCGACCACGGATCGCGGCCGTGCAGATGACTTCCGGACTCGATGTGCGGGCCAATCTCGACGCGGCTCGGGCGCTGCTCGCCGAGGCCGCGCGGCGCGGTGCGATCCTCGCGGTGCTGCCCGAGAATTTCGCATTCATGGGGCGCAGCGAGGCCGAGCGCCGTGAAGTCGTCGAGCGGATCGACGACGGGCCGATCCAGGAAGGCATCGCCGAGGCGGCCCGCAAGGCCGGGCTGTGGGTCATCGCGGGCACGACGCCGGTCGCGCTCGATGACGACGACCGGCCTGCCAATGCCTGCCTCGTGTACGACGACCGGGGTCGGCGGGTGGCGCGCTACGACAAGATCCACCTGTTCGACGTGGACATTCCCGGCCGTGACGAAGGCTATCGCGAGTCGGCCAATGCGGCGCCTGGCCTCGAGCCGGTGGTGGTCGAGACGCCGGCGGGGAAGGTGGGGCTGAGCGTGTGCTACGATCTGCGCTTCCCCGAGCTGTACCGGCGGCTGGTCGGCCAGGGCGCGGAGATCCTCTCCGTGCCGGCGGCCTTTACCGCGCCGACGGGCCGGGCGCACTGGGAAGTGCTGCTGCGCGCTAGGGCCATCGAGGACCTCTGCTTCGTGGCGGCGGCCGCCCAGGCGGGCTTCCACCCGAACGGCCGCGAGACCTACGGGGACAGTCTGGTCGCGGACTACTGGGGCCGCGTGCTCGCGCGGCGGCCGCGCGGCACCGGTGTCGTCGTTGCGGAGCTCGACCGGGAAGGACAACGCCGGACGCGCGAAGGCTTCCCGGCCCTAAGCCATCGCGTACTGGAGTGAAGATGGACCAGGACAGCAACTCCGTCACCGTGGAACCCCTGGCCGCCGCGCGCGACGCCATCCTGCGGCCCGCCGGCCTCGACGACTCGGGGCTCGAACGTGCCCTCGGCGCCCTGCTCGGCTCGACCATCGACGGCGGCGACCTGTACTTTCAGCTGTCGCGCGAGGAGCACTGGTCGCTCGAGGACGGCATCGTCAAGGACGGCTCGCACAACATCGAGAGCGGAGTCGGTGTGCGGGCACTGGCCGGAGAGCGGACCGGCTTCGCCTATTCGGACGAGATCGTACCCGAGGCGCTGCTTGAAGCTGCGCGGGCTGCCCGTGCCATTGCGCGCTCCGGGGCGGAGCAGCGGACGCAGGCGTGGAAGCAGGTGTCGGCGCACCGACTCTACCTGCCCGTCGATCCGATCGAGACGCTGTCCGACACCGACAAGGTCGCATTGCTCGAGCGCATGGACCGCGAGACCCGCCGGCTCGACCCGCGGGTCCAGCAGGTGATCGCCAGCCTCGCCGCCGTGCACGAGGTCGTCCTGATCGCAGGCACCGACGGAACGCTCGCCGCCGACGTGCGGCCGCTCGTGCGCGTGAACGTCGCGGTCATCGTCGAGCAGGACGGACGACGCGAGCAGGGTTATTCGGGCGCGGGAGGGCGATACAGCCTGCGCGAGCTCGTCGACAGCGCTCGGCCCATGGATATGGCCCGGGAGGCCGTGCGCCAGGCGCTGGTGAACCTCGAGGCAGTGCCTGCCCCTGCAGGCGCCATGACCGTCGTGCTCGGCTCCGGCTGGCCGGGCGTGCTGCTGCATGAGGCGATCGGTCACGGGCTGGAGGGCGACTTCAACCGCAAGGGCACCTCGGCCTTCTCCGGTCGCGTCGGCCAACGCGTCGCCGCGCCCCTGTGCACCGTCGTCGACGACGGCACGCTCGCCGGGCGCCGGGGCTCGCTCAACGTGGACGACGAGGGAACGCCCACCCAGTGCACGACCCTCATCGAGAACGGCGTGCTGCGCGGCTACATGCAGGACAAGCTCAACGCCAGGCTCTCGGGCAACCGGCCGACCGGCAACGGCCGGCGCGAGTCGTTCGCGCACCTGACGTTGCCGCGCATGACGAATACCTACATGCTCGCCGGGCCGCACGACCCCGAAGAGATCATCCGCTCGGTCCCAAATGGGCTGTACGCGGTGAATTTCGGCGGCGGCCAGGTGGACATCACGTCGGGAAAGTTCGTGTTCTCGGCCAACGAGGCCTACCTGATCGAGGACGGGAAGGTCACCGCGCCCGTGAAGGGCGCGACGCTGATCGGCAACGGCCCGGACGTGCTCACGCGCGTCAGCATGGTGGGCAACGACCTCCGCCTGGACGACGGTATCGGCAACTGCGGCAAGGAAGGGCAGACAGTGCCCGTCGGCGTCGGCCAGCCGACCTTGCGCGTCGACGGCCTCACGGTCGGCGGTACGGGCTGACGAGGCTCGCACGGGGGCGCGAAGCGCGCTAGGGTTGGGGCGGGAACGTGTCGCGGGGAGAGCGGCCATGCGGCTGTCGAAGCCGGTGTACGAGGCGCTGCCGTACGCCTATCTGGGCTTCGGCGCCGGCGCGCTGGTCGCCTCCTTCTACCTGCGGGCCTCCGGCTGGTCCAACCTGATGATGGGCGTGGGCCTGCTTGCGCTCGTCGGCGGACTGGTTCTGCTGCTGAAGCGGCGGGACTACCGTGTGCAGCAGCGGCGCTACGGGGCGGCGCTCGATGAGGAGGAGAACGACTGAGGGCGCGCGTCCGGTAAGCGGCCGGCTATCCCTGCTCGCCGTAGGTGCCGGTCGCGGCATCCCGCGAAGATGACTCGTCGCCGGCAGCCGCGGTTGCCTCGTCGGCAGGTTCGTCCTGCGGCTGCGCGCCTCGTCCGCCGCGCTCGTCTAGGTACATGATCTCGTGGCGACCGAGCACGATGACGTCACCGTCGTTCAGGTGGCGTTTCCTGACCCGCTTGGACTTGATGTAGACGCCGTTGGTGCTGTTCAGGTCCTCGAGCACGCTTCCTTCCGGCGTCGTCAGGATCTGGCAGTGGTGCCGGCTGACGTACTTGCTGTCGATCTGCAGGTCGTTCTCGGCGGTACGACCGATGATCAGGCGGCCGGGAAACAGCTCGCGCTCCCCGATCTTCTGCCCGTCATGGGCGACGATGATGCGGGCGACGGGGCCGACGACCGCCGCCGCCGGCGGCGGAGTCTCCCCCGCCTGCTGCCGGAACCGGCTGGTCCTGGCCGCGAACTCGACCCATCCGAGCTCGTCGATCGCGGCGCGGACCTCCTTGACGCCGATCGTGTCCGTCTCGAGCGCGAACGCGCCCATCAGTGCCGTGTCGCAAAGCGTATTGACGAGGCGCGGTACGCCGCCCGAGTAGCGGTACATGAGCGGATGCGTATCCTCGTGGAATATCTCCCGTCCCTGGGCACCGGCGACGTCGAGGCGGTGCAGGACGTAGCCGCGCGCATCCTCGGGCGACAGGGCGGTAAGGTGGAACCGCAGCCGCACGCGCTGCACGAGCTGCACGAGGTCGTCGGATTCCAGCTTGGCGTTGAGCTCCGGCTGCCCCGCGAGGATGATCCGCAGAACCTTCTCCTTGGTGGTCTCGACCCCGGAGAGCAGGCGGACTTCCTCGAGCACGCGGTTCGAGAGATTCTGCGCCTCGTCGACGATCAGCAGTACCTTGCGCCCGGCGGCGTACTGCTCGATGAGGAACTCGTTCAGCGTCGCGAGCAGCTCGGCCTTCTTCATCCTGAACGGCGAGTAGCCGAACTGCACCAGCACCGACTGCAGGAACTCGACCGGCGAGACCTGGGTCTGGTTGATCTGCGCGACGACGACGTCCTTTTCGAGTTCCGACAGGAAGGTCTCGATCAACGTCGTCTTGCCCGCGCCGATCTCCCCCGTGATCACGACGAAGCCGTCGGTGAACCAGATCGTCGACTCCATGTACGCCTTGGCGCGCGCATGGTGCTTGGAGAGGTAGAGAAACGCCGGATCCGGGCTTAGCCGGAAAGGCAATTCCTTGAGGCCGAAATGCTCTAGGTACATGCGTCCTGGTCGTCTCAACAGGCACGCCGCGACCGGCGCTGGACGCGGCAGTCAATCTGATCGGCAACGAAACCGTAGCATACCGGCGGACCGGACGCCTCAACGTGTCGCATGTCTCAGCAATCTGTCCGCGCAGAGATCGCGTTCCCGCCGGGTGCGGCCCACGAAGGTCGCGTGGCCCAGCTTCCGGCCCGGTCGCGGCGCTTTGCAGTAGTCGTGGAGGTGGACGCCGGGGAGGGACAGCAGCTCGCCGCGGGGCGGCATGCGGCCGACGAAGTTCACCATGGCGCAGTGGCCCCGCGCGCGTGTCTCCCCCAAGGGCAGCCCGGCGATGGCGCGCAGGTGGTTCTCGAACTGGCTCGTCTCGGCTCCCTCGATCGTCCAGTGGCCGGAGTTGTGGACGCGTGGGGCGATCTCGTTGGCCACCAGCCCGTCCCGGGTCACGAAGAACTCGACGCAGAGCACGCCGACGTAGCGCAGGTGACGGAGGATGCGGCGCGCGTGCTCTTCCGCGAGCCGCTGCAGGGACGGCGACAGATACGGCGCGCGGGAGACGGACAGGATGCCGTCGCGGTGTGCGTTCTCGGCGAGCGGGTAGAAGGCGGTCGAGCCGTCGCGCCCGCGCACGGCGACGAGGGAGACCTCGCGCCTGAAGCGGAGCATCCGTTCGTAGATCGACGGTTGGCACTGCAGGCGCCCCCAGGCGACGGCGAGGTCGGCTGTCTGCCGCACGACGACCTGCCCCTTGCCGTCGTAGCCGAGGCGTCGCGTCTTGACGATGCCCGGCAGGCCGATGCGGCGGGCGGCGCGCTCGAGGTCCTGCATCCGGTCGACGCGTGCGCTCGGGGCGGCGGGGATGTCGAGGCGCGAGAACAGCCGCTTCTCGGCCCACCGGTCCTGTGCGACGGCGAGTGCCGTGGGCGACGGCGCGACCCGCGCGAAGGCCGCGACCCGGCGGGTGGAATCCACCGGCACGTTTTCCCAGTCGAAGGTCACCACGTCGAGGCCCCGCGCAAACCGGGCGAGCGCACGACGGTCGTCAAAGTCTCCCGTGACGAGCGGTGCGACCGCACCGCCTGGCGCGTCCGCGACGCGATCGTAGAGCCGGAACCGCATGCCCAGGGGAACGCCGGCAAGGACGAGCATGCGGCCGAGCTGGCCGGCGCCGAGGATACCGACATGCATGTCAGGCTTTCCGCGGATCGGGGCGGGACAGCACGTCGCCGGTCTGGCGCGCGCGGTATGCCGCGAGCGCGTCGGCGATTTCCGGACGGCCGAGGGCAAGTATCGCGGCGGCGAGCAGCGCGGCATTGCGCGCGCCGGCCGCGCCGATCGCGACCGTTGCGACGGGGATTCCCGCCGGCATCTGTACGATCGACAGCAGCGAGTCGAGCCCGTTGAGCGCCTTCGACTGGACGGGTACGCCAATCACCGGCAACGGGGTCTTGGCGGCCGTCATGCCAGGCAGGTGAGCGGCCCCACCGGCTCCTGCCACGATCACCTGCAGGCCCCGCTCACGCGCGCCCGCCGCGTACTCGAACAGCAGATCCGGGGTCCGGTGCGCCGAGACCACCCGCAGCTCGTGCGGCACGCCGAGTTCCTCGAGCAGCTCCACGCAGTGCTGCATCGTCTCCCAGTCGGAGGACGATCCCATGATGACGCCGACGAGAGGCTCCATCGCCGGATTCTAGCACGCGGTCCCCTGGCGTCCTGCGGCTCAGTCGGCGCCGAGCATGCGCTCCAGTGCGCGGAACAGTTGCTTGCCGGTTCGCGCCCGCGTGGATTGGTCCGCGGGCTCCCGGGCAGCGGCGACGAGCCTGCGGAAGTCCTCGTTGCCTGCCTCCGGCAGTTCGCTCGCCAGTTCCTCGAGAGCCGGCTCGCCCTCGGCCACCAGGCGATCCCGCCAGCGCTCGACGCGGTGGAACCGGCGCGCTGCCAGGGTTCTTTCCGCCTCCTGCGACTGGAGCGCCTCGACGATGGGCGCGGGGTCGACTTGTCGCATGAGCTTGCCGACGTACTGCTTCTGGCGTGCAAGCGCGGCGTGACTGTGGATGCGCCGGGCGAGACGTATGGCGTCGTCGAGTTTCTCCGGCAGGTGCAGCGAGTCGAGCAGCGCCTCCGGTGCGGCGATGAGACGATCGCCAAGCTGCTGCAGGGCCTGGGCGCGTCGCTTGAGCTCGCTCTTCGTCGGCGGCTCCGGCTCTCCCTCGACGTGACGACGGCGCATGCAGGCATGCTAGCATGCGTCGCCCGCACCCCGATGCAACTACAATCCGCGTTCCCACGCGACCGCCTCAACGACGATGAGCCCCACCGATCCAACCTCCGAAGGCACCCGGTCCCGACTGCAGGAACTCGTCAGGCGTTCGCTCGACGAGGCCGCGCGCGGCGGGGCGACCCAGGCCGAGGCCGCGGTGAGCCTGGACACAGGGTTGTCCGTCACGGTCCGCCTCGGGGAGGTCGAGACGCTCGAGTACCAGCGCGACCGGGGCATGGGCATCACGGTGTACGTGGGCAAGCGCAAGGGCAGTGCCAGCACGGCGGATCTCAGCTGGCCGGCCGTGGCCGAGACCGTGACCAAGGCGCTGTCCATCGCGCGCTTCACGGCCGAGGACGAGTGCTCCGGACTGGCCGATGCGGCGCTGATGGCGCGCGAGGTTCCCGACCTCGAGCTTGCTCATGCCTGGGACATCGATGCCGAACGGGCGATCGAGCTCGCGCGCCGTGCGGAGTCGGCGGCCCTTGCCGTGGACCCGCGCATCCGCAATTCCGAGGGCGGATCCGTCAGCAGCCACGCGGGCGCCCGCGTGTACGGCAACACGCACGGGTTCCTCGGCGCCTATCCCTACACCACACACAGCATCAGCTGCGTCGTCCTCGGCCAGCAGGACGACGGGATGCAGCGTGACTACTGGTACTCGACGGCGCGCGAGGCTTCCGCGCTCGAGTCTCCCGAGGAGATCGGTCGACGCGCCGGCCGCAGGACCGTGGACCGTCTCGGCGCCAGAAAGCTCGGCACACGCAAGGCGCCGGTACTGTTCGCGGCGGAGATGGCGCGCGGTCTCGTGGGTCACTTCCTGGGCGCGGTCCGCGGCGGTCCGCAATACCGCAAGAGCTCGTTCCTGTGCGGCGCCGCCGGCCAGCAGCTGTTCCCTTCGTGGGTCGGCATGGTCGAGAGGCCGCATCTCAAACGCGCGCTCGGCTCTGCGCCATTCGACAACGAGGGCGTGGCGACGCGCGACCGGGCGCTGGTCGACGGCGGCGTGCTGACCGGCTACGTGCTCGACTCCTACTCGGCCCGCAAGCTGGGGCTGGCCACGACCGGCAACGCGGGCGGGGTTCACAACCTCGAGGTCGGCGGAACGGGTGAGGACTTCGAGGGGATACTTCGCCGGCTCGACACCGGCCTGCTGGTCACGGAACTCCTGGGGCAGGGCGTGAACCTGGTCACCGGCGACTATTCGCGCGGCGCCGCGGGATACTGGGTCGAGCGCGGCTCGATCGCGTACCCGGTGCACGAGGTGACGATCGCCGGCAACCTGCGCGACATGTACCGCGGCCTCGTCGCGGTCGGCGCCGACGTCGACATTCGCGGCGGCGTGCGAACCGGCTCGATCCTGGTCGAGCAGATGACGATCGCGGGGGACTAGACGCCGCGCGTCACGAGGTCGTTCAGGCTCTCGTCCGAGGTCCTTTCGCGGATGGCGGCCTCGACGGCATCCGCGATCGCGTCCGCGTCCGGCTCGGTCCGCGCCCTCGCCAGCAGCCACGACTCGTACTGCTGCTCGTCGCGGACCGCGGTCAGGATCGCGTGCACGCCGATCTGGTCCAGCGCCCGGCCCGGCACGAGGTGCTCGTCCTCCGTGACGAGCAGCAGGCCGGCCTTCTCCAGCGACTCGCCGACCGAGTAAAGCGCGGAGCTCGGCACATCCAGCTTCTCGGCCAGCCGGGTCAGGGTCCAGGGTGTCCCGCCGCCGAGGAAGGCCTTGCCGACCAGGTACATCAGCGACAGCGCGAGCCGTTCCCGCAGGCGGCTCGTGAGGCGGATGTGCGCCTGGCCGGCGCGCAGGTAGCGCGGGTTCTGCACGTAGAAGGAGAGCTGGGCCCCGACCAGCAGGATGATCCAGCTGAGGTACACCCAGATCAGCGTCACGAGGAAGATGGCGAAGCCGGCGTAGATGGCCACCATGCGCGTGGAGGCGACCACGATCTGGGTGAATGCGGCGCCGCTCGCCGCCCACAGGAAGCCGGCGGTGACGCCGCCGACCACGGCCGCCTTCGCATGCACGCGCGTGTTGGGGACGAACATGTAGAGCAGCGAGAACACGGCCGTCACCACGAGGTAGGGCGCGGTGCGGCCGAGCGTCCTCAGCACCGTGCCGAACGGCTCGTGCGACTGGAGCCATTGCGCGAAACGCAGGTCGGCGATCGCGCCGAACAGGCCCAGCACGATCACCACGAACACCGGGCCGACGACCATCAGGCTCAGGTACTCGCTGACTCGCCGGACGAGGCTGCGCGGCTGGCCTACGTGCCAGGCGAAGTTGAAGCTCTCCTCGACCTTCTGGACGGTACTGATCACCGTGTACAGCAGGAACCCGAGCCCCAGCGACCCGAGGACGCCGCCCCGGCTGCGCTCGACGAACTCCATGATCTGCCCGGTGATGTCCTGCGCCTCGTCGCCCACTGGCCGGAGGAACTCGTAGATGACGGGCTCTAGCTCGCGGTGGATCCCGAGGCCCTTGAGGACGGCGAAGCCGAAGGCGACCAGCGGCACCACCGACAGGAGCGTGGTGTAAACCAGCCCCATGGCCCGCAGGTTGAGATCGCCGTTCCACAGGTCGCGCAGCAGTGCATAGGGATACCGCAGGACGGACAGCACACGCCGCAGCAGCGGCACCGGCGGCTGGTGCTCCGGCTCGAAGAGCAACTTCTCGAGCCGCTTGACCGGATGCAGGGGTACGTCCACCGAGCCAGCGTGGCACAGGGCCTTGGCCGCCGCAATTCGGTGCTGCCGCGGCGTTGGTTTATGCTTCAACGCCCGGCCGACGCTGACTCATCCGATGACCTCGAGCGTTCCCTCGCGCATCGTCTGCCTCACGGAGGAGACCACGGAGACCCTCTACCTGCTCGGCGAGGAGTGGCGCATCGTGGGTATCTCGGGGTTCACCGTCCGGCCGCCGCGCGCGCGGCGAGAGAAGCCCAAGGTGTCGGCCTTCACGAGTGCGAAGATCGACCGCATCCTGGCCCTGCAGCCGGACCTCGTGCTCGGCTTCTCCGACCTGCAGGCGGACATCGCCGCGGAGCTCGCGCGGAGGGGGCTCGAAGTGCACGTCTTCAATCAGCGCAGCGTCGCGGAGATCCTGCGCAGCATCCGCACGCTCGGGGGCATGATCGGTTGCGAGGCGAGGACCACGGAGCTGGTCGAGAGACTGGAGGCGGGGCTCGACCGGGTGCGTGCCGAGGCCGCCCGGCTGTGCCGCAGGCCGCGCGTGTACTTCGAGGAGTGGGATGAGCCGCAGATCTCCTGCATCCGCTGGGTCAGCGAACTCATCCGGATCGCCGGCGGGGACGACTGTTTCCCCGAGCTGGCGTCCCGGCCACTCGGGCGCGACCGCATCATCGCGGATCCCGTCGAGGTCCCGCGTCGGGCGCCGGACATCATCCTGGCCTCGTGGTGCGGCAAGAAATTCCGCCCGGGACTCGTGTCCTCGCGACCCGGCTGGGCCGAGGTGCCGGCGGTACGCGACGGCGAGCTACACGAGGTGAAGTCGTCCATCATTCTCCAGCCGGGACCCGCGGCACTGACCGACGGGGTCACGGCCATCAGCCGCATCATCCGGGACTGGGACGCAAGGTCGGTTGCGAGGCGCCGCGGGGCCGGCGGCGGGAGATGAGGCACGCACGACGCGCGCTGCTGTCCGGCGAGATCTGGCGCGAGCGTGCCGGGACCTGGCTGGCCGGTGCCGCCGTGGGCGCGGCAGCCGTCGGTTTCGCCTGGCTGGTCGACGAGGCAACCCTGCTCATGCATGCGGGCCTCGAGTGGTCCCCCTGGCTGCCGCTCCTGGTCACTCCGCTGGCCTTCGCGGTCATCGCCGCATTCACCCGGCGGTTTTTTCCCGCGGCGGCAGGCAGCGGCATTCCGAATGCCATGGCTGCCCTGCGCGCGCGGCAGGCGTCCACGCTCGAGCACCTTCTCGACCTGCGGATGATCCTGGCGCGTATATTCCTGTCCGCCGCGGCGGTGCTCTTCGGGGCCTCGGTCGGGCGCGAGGGACCGACCGTGCACGTCGGGGCAGCTATCGCCTATCGCTTCGGTCGCGTGCTCCCGCATCGCGACGACCCGGCGAGGCGCCGCGCCCTGATCCTGGCCGGCAGCGCCGCGGGCGTCGCGGCGGCGTTCAATACGCCGCTCGCAGGCATCGTGTTCGCCATCGAGGAGCTTGCCCGCTCGTACGAAGCGCGCGCGAGCGGCACGACGCTGGTCGCGGTGCTGATCGCGGGCGTCGTCTCGCTCGCCATCGTCGGCGACTACACCTATTTCGGCCGGCCTCAGGTCGCGGCAGGGGCGGCGAGCCTGCTCGTTCCGGCTGCCGGGGTCGGGCTGGCAGGCGGCCTGCTGGGCGGGGCGTTCGCCCGTGCGCTGCTCGCCATGTCCGGAGGGCAGGGGCGCGTGGCCGGTCTGAGCCGCGCCCGTCCGGTCGTGTTCGCATTTGCCTGCGGTCTGGTCGTTGCGGTGGCGGGCCTGCTCTCCGGCGGGTCGGCTTTCGGAACGGGGTACGAGCCGGCCCGGGCCGTCCTGGAGGGCGGCACCATCTCGCTCGCCTTCGTGCCCGCCAAATTCGCGGCGACGCTGGCGTCGTTGCTAGCGGGCATCCCGGGCGGACTGTTCGCCCCGTCACTCGCGATCGGCGCAGGCCTCGGGCAGCTGGCCGGCACGCTGCCGGGCCTCGATGACGTCCCGGGCCTCGCGGTCCTCGGCACCTGCGCCTATCTCACGGGCGCAACGCAGGCTCCGATGACGGCCTTCATCATCGTGATGGAAATGACGGGGCTGCACGACCTCGTCCTGCCGCTCATGGTAGCGGCACTGACCGCGGCTGCCGGCTCGCGGCTGATCAGCGGCTCGCTCTACTTCGGGCTCGCCGACAGGCTGGTCACGAAGCACGAGGGCGACACGGCTGCGGACGCAACCGAGGGCGGCGGCTCAGGCGCCGCCCGTTAGGCGAGCCAGCGCCTCGCGATACTTTGCCGCCGTGCGCTCGATGACCTCGGGAGGCAGGCGCGGCCCCGGCGCCTTCTTGTTCCAGTCGAGCGACTCGAGGTAGTCCCGCACGTACTGCTTGTCGAAGCTCGGCGGACTCGATCCCGGCCTCCAGGTGTCGACGGGCCAGAAGCGCGATGAGTCCGGTGTCAGCGCCTCGTCCATGAGCACCACCTGGCCGGCCTCGTTCAGACCGAACTCGAACTTGGTATCGGCGATGATGATGCCGCGGGACAACGCGTGGGCCGCGGCGAATCCGTACAGCGCGAGCGACAGCGTCCTGACCTGCACGGCAAGGTCTTCACCGACCACCGAGGCGACCTCGGCAAAGCTGACGTTCTCGTCGTGCTCGCCGACCGCCGCCTTGGTCGCCGGCGTGAAGATCGGCTCCGGCAGGCGCGAGGCCATCTGCAGGCCCGCCGGCAGCTCGATGCCGCACACTGCGCCACCGCGCTGGTAGTCCTTCCAGCCCGAACCGACTAGGTAGCCGCGAACGACGGCTTCCACCGGCAGCGGACGCAGCCGCTTGACGACGACGGCCCGTCCTTCGAGCAGCGCGAGGTCGTCGGGATCGTGGACGTAGGCGGCGAGCTCGTAGTCGGTGACGTGATTGGGGGCAATGTGGCGCGTCCGAGAGAACCAGAAGTTCGAGATCCGGGTCAGCACCTCGCCCTTGCCGGGAATGGGGTCGGGGAGAACGACGTCGAACGCCGACAGGCGGTCCGTCGCGACGAACAGCAGGTGTTCTTGGTCGAGCGCGTAGATGTCGCGGACCTTGCCGCGGTGCACGCGCGTGAGTCCCTTGAGATCGGTCTCGAAGACGGCTGGGGATGACATGAGGGGAGTCCTCCCCGGCGTCGCGGGGTGGCGACTTGCTAACATAGCCGCGCCGCGCGGGCTTGGCGCCTGGGCGCGGGAATTCTTGCAGCCGTTGCTCGACGCGGTCAAGGAAATCACATGAAGTGGACCGGGAAGGCCGTGGGCGCGCTGCTCGGCTTCGCGACCGGGCTGGGGCCGGTCGGCGCGGTCATCGGCCTGGTGATCGGTCACGCCTACGACGAGAAGATGTCGCAGAGCGACGACCGGCCGGCGGCCGACCTGGCCACGGTCCGCGCGGTGTTCTTCCGCACGGCGTTCGAAGCGATGGGCCATGTCGCGAAGTCCGACGGCCGCGTGTCCGAGCAGGAAATCGCGGCCGCACGACAGATCTTCAGGCAGTTCCAGCTGGATGATCAGCAGACGCGCGAAGCCATCGAGTGCTTCAACCGCGGCAAACAGGCGGGTTTCGACCTTGACGGCGCGCTGGCGCGGCTGACCAACGCCTGCGGGGGGCGGCACGACCTGCTCCGCGTCTTTCTCGAGGTGCAGATGCGGGCGGCGCTCCTCGGCAACGGCATGCAAGGCCGGGCGAGGGTGTTGCTCGGTCGCATCGCGCAGGTGCTCGGAATCTCCGGACTCGAGTTCGCCCACCTGGAGGCCCTGCTCCGCCTGCAGGGGTACGGAGCGGCGCACGCTCAGGCTCGCGGCGGCTACGCGGGGGGGCATGCTGCCCCGCCGCCGCGCGCGGAACCGCTGCGTGAGGCCTACGAAGTACTCGAGGTCGCGCCGGAGGCCTCCGATGCCGAGGTCAAGCGCGCCTACCGTCGACTGATGAGCCAGAACCACCCGGACAAACTGGTCTCGCGCGGGCTGCCGGAGTCCATGCTCGAGATGGCCAAGCAGAAGACCCAGACCATCCAGGCGGCCTACGAGCGGATCCGCGAGGCGCGAGGGATCCGCTGAGCCCGGGGGCGTCTGCAGGCCAGCCGCCGCTCGGTTACAGTAGCGCCGGAACCCCACGTGGAGCCCGGAGCAGCCCCATGCAGCCTGCCGTGATCGCCCCCTCGATCCTCTCGGCCGACTTCGCCCGCCTGGGCGAGGAAGTCGACTCGGTGCTGGCCGCCGGCGCCGACTGGGTGCACTTCGACGTGATGGACAATCACTACGTTCCGAACCTGACCATCGGGCCGATGGTCTGCGAGGCGCTGCGCAGGCACGGCGTGACGGCGCCGATCGACGTGCACCTGATGGTGAGCCCAGTCGACCGCATCGTGTCCGACTTTGCGGCGGCCGGCGCGACCTACGTGAGCTTCCACCCCGAGGCGACCGAGCACGTCGACCGGACGATCCAGTTGATCCGCGAGTCGGGTTGCCGGCCGGGGATCGTGTTCAACCCGGCGACGCCGCTCGCGTGGCTCGACTACACGCTCGGGTCCGTGGACCTCGTGCTGCTGATGTCGGTCAACCCGGGATTCGGCGGTCAGAAGTTCATCCCGTCCGCCCTGGAGAAGCTGTCCGAGGCGCGGCGGCGCATCGACGCATCCGGCCGCGAGGTGCGTCTGGAGATCGACGGGGGCGTCAAGGTGGACAACATCGGCGCGATTGCGCGCGCCGGCGCCGACACGTTCGTCGCAGGCAGTGCGATATTCGGCTCGAAGGACTACGCCGCGACGGTGGCGGCCATGCGCCGGGCAATCGCCGGCGGCTGAGGCCGCGGGTCCATCCGCGCCGACCGGCGCGGTTCGGTACAGGGCGGGCTCCCGGGGGAGGCGCTAGCCGGATGCGCCGCCCATCCGGGCCGTGCTCGCCATCGGCCGGGGCTTGACCTTCGGTCGCGCGCCGAACACGACGATCGTCTTGCCGTGCGCCGTGAGCAGCCCCTGCTCCTCGAGCACCTTCAACACGCGTCCGGCCATCTCGCGCGAGCAGCCGACCAGCCGCGACAGTTCCTGGCGGCTGACCTTGATCTGCATGCCCTGGGGGTGGGTCATCGCATCGGGCTCGTTGCACAGGTCCATGATGGCGTGCGCGACACGGCCGGTGACGTCAACGAAGGCCAGGTCGCCAAGCTTCCGGTTGGTCCGGTCGAGGCGGGTCGCGAGCTGGGTCGCCAGCTCGAACACGAGGCCGGGGCTCTCGGCGGCGATCTGGCGGAAGCGCGGATAGGTCATTTCCGCCAGCTCGCAGTGGGTGCGGGTGCGCACCCAGGCGCTGCGCTGCTGGCTGTCGGAGAAGAGGCCCATCTCGCCGAAGAACTGGCCTTTGTTGAGGTAGGCCAGCACCATCTCGTTGCCTTCCTCGTCCTCGATCATGACCTCGACCGAGCCGCGGATGATGTAGTAGAGCACGTCGGGCAGGTCACCGGCGTGGATCAGGACGGTCTTGGACGGCACGGTGCGCACCCGGCAGTAGCTCAGGAACCTGTTGATCGCCGGTATGTCCGTCAAGGGCTTGACCGCGTCTTCCATGTTTCTCCCCCGGAAATGTCGCGCTGTGCGTTGCCGTCCTTTTATTACACCGCACCGCCGCGCTGCAAGACATAATTTGGCGCTAGGGGCCGCTCGCTCCCCGGCGCCGGTTCAGATCCAGTAAGCCGTGCGCGTCATGACCCGTGCCGTCAGCCGCATCAGTTGCCGCACCGGCATCGGAAGTTCGCTGCCTCCGGCGTCCATGGCCGCCTCAGCGTGCGCGACCTCGTCGGTCTTCATCTGATCCAGGATCGCCCGGCTGCGCTCGTCGCCCTCCGGGAGCCGGCGCAGGTGTTCCTCGAGGTGGCCCTCCACCTGCCGCTCGGTTTCCGCGACGAAGCCCAGGCTGATGCGATCTCCGGCGGCTCCGGCGAGCGCGCCGATGGCCAGGGATCCCGCGTACCAGAGCGGGTTGAGCACGCTCGGGCCGGAGCCGAGTTCGCGCAGGCGATCGCGGCACCAGGCGAGGTGGTCGCCTTCGTCCCGGGCCGCCTCGAGCATCTGGCGACGGATTTCGTCTCGCCGCGCCGTGAGCGCCTGTCCGTGGTAGAGGCCCTGCGCCGCGACCTCGCCGGCGTGATTCACGCGCATCAACCCCGCCGCGTGGCGGCGCTGGATCTCGTCCGCCAGGTGGTCAGTCCGGCCGGCCCCGGGGCTGGGCCGGCGGGGGGCAGGACGGCCAAAGCTGGCCCTCAGGGCGAGGTCCGCCTGGCCGAGCAAGAGGTCGAGCGGGCTCATGCGCCTGTCCATGGGCACGACATTATATATGGGTGCGCCGCCGAGACGGTGCCGGGCCCCTCCTGGCGGCTCTCCGGCCTTTGCAAAGCCGCCGGTTGTTCTTTAAAATTCCCGCCCTTTCGCAGACCCGACCCTCGACAGGGGTTATCAAGATGAAGACGACATTCGTGAGCCCGGAGCGCGTCAAGCGCGACTGGTACGTGGTCGACGCGGCCGGAAAGACCCTCGGGCGCCTCGCGTCCGAAGTGGCGTTCCGCCTCCGTGGCAAGCACAAGCCCGAGTACACCCCGCACGTCGACTGCGGCGATCACATCATCGTGATCAACGCCGCCAGGGTCGCGGTCACGGGCAACAAGCTGCGCGACAAGAAGTACCACCGCCACACGGGCTACATGGGCAACCTCAAGACGGTCGCCCTCGACAAGCTGCTCGCCGAGCACCCGGAGCGTGCGATCGAGTTCGCGGTGAAGGGCATGCTGCCCAAGACCATCCTCGGCCGCCGCATGTACCGCAAGCTGCACGTGTTCGCCGGCGGCGAACACCCGCACGCTGCGCAGCAGCCCAGACCGCTCGAGCTCGCCTGAGCCGACGCCCAACCAGGAAAGCGAAGATGCCCGCCACCCCGAACTACGGAACCGGTCGCCGCAAGACGGCAGCCGCCAAGGTGTTCCTCAAGCCCGGCTCCGGCCGGATCACCGTCAACGGCCGCCCGCTGGACGAGTTCTTCGGTCGTGAAACCGGCCGCATGATCGTGCGCCAGCCGCTCGAGCTGACGCAGATGACCGAGAAGTTCGACGTCACGGTCGACGTCAACGGCGGCGGTGTCACCGGTCAGGCCGGCGCGATCCGTCACGGCATTACGCGGGCGCTGATCGAGTACGACGAGACGCTCCGCAAGCCGTTGCGCGCGGCGGGCTTCGTCACGCGCGATGCGCGTGAGGTGGAACGCAAGAAGGTCGGGCGTCGCAAGGCCCGTCGCGGGACGCAGTTCAGCAAGCGCTGATTTGGTATTCCTGCAGACGAACCGGTTCTTGGGGGATCGTCTAGCGGTAGGACTACGGACTCTGACTCCGTCAACCTAGGTTCGAATCCTAGTCCCCCAGCCAACAAGAGCAGAGGGCCGGCCCGGAGGGTCGGCCCTCTGCTCTTGTGGGGGCTTGGATGAGAACCTAGGTTCGACGAGGCACGCGGCAGCGTGCCGAAGAACGGTGCCGCGTGAGCGGCACCGGCTCAGCGATCGACGCGCTGCACGCCCGAGTCGCCGGCGACGAGCAGTACGTCAGCGGGCCGGCGTGCGAACAGGCCGACCGTCACGACGCCCGGGAGCTGGTTGATCTGGGTCTCGAGCGCCATCGGGTCGAGGATCTCGAGGTTGTGCACGTCCAGGATGACGTTGCCGTTGTCGGTGACGACGCCTTCGCGCCACACGGGCTGGCCGCCGAGCGCAACCAGGCTGCGGGCTACGAGCGAGCGTGCCATCGGAATCACTTCGACCGGGAGCGGGAAGCGTCCCAGCACGTCCACCAGCTTGGAGTCATCGACGATGCAGACGAATTGGCGGCTGGCTTCGGCGACGACCTTCTCGCGGGTCAGCGCTCCGCCGCCGCCCTTGATCAGCTGCAGGTGCCGGGTCGCCTCGTCGGCGCCGTCGACGTAGAGCTCGAGGCTGCCCGTCGAGTTCAGGTCGAGCACCTCTATGCCGGAGGCGCGCAACAAGTGACTGCTCGCCTCGGAGGAGGAGACGGCGCCGGTGATGCGGTCGCGCCAGCCGGCCAGGGCGGAGATGAAGTAGTTGACCGTGGAGCCGGTCCCCACGCCGACGATCATGCCGTCGCGGACGAACTCCATGGCCGCCTCGCCGGCGCGTCTCTTCTTTTCGTCGGGGCTCATCGTCTGCTGACTGCCGCGTACGGCTTGTCGTCTCCGGAAACGACTGTGCCCGCTTTCGCGGGCACAGTCAGAAGAGTTTCTGAACGGGCGGCTGGAGGATTGTGTCCGGCCAACCGCCGTTCATGCTGCCAAAAGGCTTACTTCTTCTTCGCAGCCTTCTTCTTCGTCGCCTTCTTCTTCGTCGCCTTCTTCTTAGCAGCCTTCTTCTTGGTCGCCATAATGGATCTCCATGTCGGGTTAATCCGGGGAGCGAGTATATACACTTGACGGGAATGCAAGCAAGCGCTACGCGCGCGCGAGCATCAGTGGAGTGCGTCGTACGTTCTTGGAATGAAGCGATCAGTAACGACATCGGCAGGAGCGCATCACGGCAAAGACGACCTGCGGAAATTGCCTGCCTGCAAGCCGATTGCACGAAACCCCTGTTTTTCCCGCGCCGAATGCGGCTTCAGCGATTCACTCACGGACGAGCGACAGGATGAACTTCCATTCGCCGGGTGTGACGGGCGTGATCGAAAGCCGATTGCCCTTGCGCAGGACGAGCATGTCCTTGAGCTTGCCGTCGGCATGTCGTCGAAGAGTCTGCAGGTCGACGGGCCGGTCGAACTTGCGCATGAGCCTAACGTCGACCATGTACCAGCGTGGATCCGAAGGATCGCTGTCGGCGTCGAAGTACTTGCTCGCGGAATCGAAGGCAGTGTGGTCCGGATAGCCCCCGCGGACGACCTTCACGATGCCGACGATTCCGGGTTCGGCGCAGCTCGAGTGATAGAAGAAGCCCAGGTCGCCGCGTTTCATGTCGTCGCGCATCATGTTGCGGGCCTGGAAGTTGCGCACGCCGTCCCAATGGGTGCTTCGACGCGGCTGAGCCGCAAGATCGTCGATTCCGAAGGTGTCCGGCTCGGACTTGAACAGCCAGTGGTTCACTTCGCCTCCCGTGGAATGCCCGGCGGCAGGCCGCGCGCCGCCCGGCCGTAGACCGCGCTTTCGGTCACGACGCCCCACAGCGGGACGTCCCAGCTGCATTGCGGGAGTTCCTCCACCCGCTGCAGGTCGAATGCCACACCGAGCAGCAAGGGCCGGCGCCAGCTGCTGCGCTGCATCAGGAACGCGAAGTGACGGTCGTAGAAGCCGGCGCCCATGCCCAACCGGCTGCCGGCCGCATCGAAGGCCACACAGGGCACGATAACCAGGCCGAGCCACCGGCCGTGCAGCTGCTCGCCGCCCGTCGGCTCCGTGATACCCCAGCGATTGCGATGACTGCCGTGCCGGCCGGGCGGAAAGGCCCGGAAGCACATCTGCCGGCGCCTGAGGCTGGTAATTGCCGGCGCGTATACGGAGCAACCGCGATCCCGCGCAAGCTCGGCCACCGGTGCCGGGTCGATCTCGCCATCGAGCGGTATGTAGGTCGCCACCCTTGTTCCCGGCCGCGGCAACCCGAGCGCAGCCACCCGGTCGGCGACGGCCTGCGCTGCGGCGGAACGCCGCTCGGGATCGACGAGCCGCCGCGCCTCGCGCATGCGCCGACGGACGATGGTGCGCTCGCCGCGAACCGGCCGGCTCACGGAGCCGGCTCGTCCGGAAGGGGAGGAGGCGCCACCCGCCTGTGCCGTTGCAGACCGCTGCTCTCGAACCGGAGCAACAGGTGGGGCAAGCCGCGGCACTTAAGGCTTCCCGCTCGAGGGCGGACATGCACAATGTTACCGCTGAGCCGAGCCCCTGGGTTTTTCACATTAGGGTCGAGAGGTACCCAGGCCCACATCGAACACCGCAGGCGGCGCCAAACTTTGGCGCACCCCATACGGGATGCGCACTCATCCTAAAATTCCAGCTGCTGACCACGCGTCAGCGCCGTCTCCACTCGCTCGCGCATGAGACGGAGGCGGTCGGCAACGCCGGTCTCGAGCGACTCGTCCCGGCCCTGGGTGCGCAACAGCTCGTTGGCGATGTTGAGCGCCGCCATGACCGCTATCCGGTCGAGGCCGACCACCTTGCCGCTGTCCCGAATCTCGCGCATCTTCCGATTGAGGAACTCGGCCGAGTCGAGAAGTGCGCGACGTTCCTCGGCCGGGCAGGCCACGTGGTACTCCTTCTCCAGGATGCGGATGCTGACCCGGTTGACTTCGCTCACGCGCCGCTCTCCATGGACTTGAGTCGGCCGATCATGGCCTCGACACGCGCCCGCACCTGCTCGTTCTTGGCGAGCAGCGCAGCCCGTTCGGCCGAGAGCACGTCCTGACGCTGTCGCAGCGCCCGGTTCTCGTCCTTGAGCTGCGCGACGACGCCGACGAGGTCGTCGAGCCTGCGCTCGAGCCTCTTGAGCTCCGCCTCCAGCGGCGACTTTGCGGCGTCCTCCATGCCGGCATTATGGGACGGCGCGAAAGGCGGGGTCAACGCGATCCGCGGCCTGCGGAAAGGTTAGGATACTGCGGTTCGCAAGACGGGGACCGGGCCTGCCGACGATGCATGAAGTCAGCTACGACGAGCTGGACCGCGCGCTCGACGATGCCGGGTCGGATGTCGATGCCGCCGAGGCCCACGGCTGCCTGTGCGGGGCACTGTGTGCGGAGGCCACCTTTCCGGTGGCGGAATGGGCCGTCGAGATCCTGCCCGGCGACGAAGGGGAGCCGCTGCCGCCGGGCGTCATGGACCTGCTCGAGGCCATCCGCGAATCGACGCTCGCGACGCTGGCGGGGGGGCAGATGACCTTCGAGCCCATGCTGCCCCTCGACGCCGGACCCCTCGACGACCGCGTGCGTGCGCTGGCGACCTGGTGCAGCGGGTTCCTGTACGGGCTCGGGCGCATCGGCGCCCTGCGCCAGTTGCCGGGTGACCTCGACGAGATCCTGGCCGACTTCAGCGAGATTTCGCGCGCGTCGGTAGGCCCCGAGGAAGGGGGCGAACAGGGCGAGCGTGATTATGCCGAGCTGGTGGAGTTCGTCCGTGCCGGGGTGCAGCTGGCATGGGAGGAACTCGCACCGCGCCGTGCCGGCCGGCCGCGCGGCCCGGCCGGCACCCACTGACGAACCTCAACTCCGGAACACCACGCCATGAAGAAGACCGAGTTCACGCGCCGCCGGCGCCAGCTGATGCGCATCATGGGTCGCGACTCGATCGCGATCCTGCCGGGCGCCCCCGTGAGGCGTCGCAACGGCGACGTCGACTATCACTACCGGCAGGACAGCGACTTCCAGTACCTCACCGGCTTCGACGAGCCGGAGGCGGTGGCCGTGCTGGTACCGGGCCGGTCACAGGGAGAGTACGTCCTGTTCGTGCGCGACCGGGATCCGGCCCGCGAGACCTGGGACGGTGCGCGGGCGGGCCCGGAGGGAGCCGTGGCGGGCTACGGTGCGGACGACTCCTTCCCCATCGACGACATCGACGACATCCTGCCCGGCCTGCTCGAGCGCTGCGCGCGGGTCTACTACACGATGGGCGTGCATCCCGACTTCGACCAGCGGGTCATCGGCTGGGTGAACGGTTTGCGTGCCCAGGCCAAGCACGGCCTGCACACGCCGCAGGAATTCGTGGCTCTCGACCATCACCTTCACGAGATGCGTCTGTTCAAGACCAGGGCCGAGCTGGACGTGATGCGCCGCTCGGCGCGCATCGCCGCCGGAGCGCACCGGCGGGCGATGAAGACGGCGGCGCCGGGGCGCACCGAATACGAGGTCATGGCGGAGATCCTGCACGAGTTCCACCGTCAGCAAGCCGACATCTCCTACCACCCGATCGTCGGCAGCGGCCCGAACGCCTGTGTCCTCCACTACCATGCGAACAGCCGGCAGATGAAGGACGGGGACCTGCTGCTGATCGACGCAGGCTGCGAGTTCGACTACTACGCCTCGGACATCACGCGGACCTTTCCGGTCAGCGGCCGCTTCAGCGGGCCACAGCGGGAACTATACGAGGTCGTGCTGGCTGCACAGCGCGCGGCCATCGAACGGGTGCGCCCGGGCAATCACTGGAACGACCCTCACGACGCCGCGGTGAAGGTGATCACGCAGGGGCTCGTCAGGCTCGGACTGCTCAAGGGGCGCGTCCCGACGCTGATCAGGGAAGAGGCCTACAAGAAGTTCTTCATGCACCGGACCGGTCACTGGCTCGGGATGGACGTCCACGACGTCGGTGAGTACAAGGTCGGCGACGAATGGCGTTTGCTGGAGCCAGGCATGGTCATGACGGTAGAGCCGGGCATCTACATCGCGCCCGGCACCAAGGGGGTCGCGAAGCAGTGGCAAGGCATCGGCATCCGGATCGAGGACGACGTCGCGGTGACGAAGGATGCGCCCGAGGTGCTGACCTCGGACGTGCCGACCGACCCGGACGCGATCGAGGGCCTGATGCAGGCGGCTTGACCCTCGGGTCGTGATGCGCCGCGCCCGAATCGGCCGCGGTAAACTGCGCGGATGAACGGTACGCCCAGCACAATCCGCTGCGACGTCGCCATCGTCGGCGGGGGCATGGTCGGCCTGTCGCTCGCCGCCGCCCTGCGCGAGCTGCCCCTCGACGTGCTGGTGATCGAGCCGGTTCCGGCCGGAAGCGACGCGCAGCCGAGCTTTGACGAGCGGACGACGGCGCTGTCGAACGGCAGCCGGCGCATCCTCGAAGGCATCGGGGCGTGGCCGCGGGTCGCCGCGGAGGCAACGCCGATCCGCCGCATCCACGTGTCCGACCGCGGGGCCTTCGCGTTCGCCCGGCTCTCTGCCGAAGAGCAGGGCCTGCCGGCCCTCGGGCACACCCTCGGCAACCGCGTCCTCGGTGATGCGCTTGCCGAGATCTGCCGCGGTGCGCCCAGGGTCGGCATCCTGTGCCCGGCGCGGGTCACTGCCGTCGAGCCGGGCGAGGATCACGTCGAGCTCGGTGTGGAAGGCGCGTGGACGGGGAAGCTCCGTGCACGGCTCGTCGTCGCGGCCGACGGCGCAAGGTCGGCGGTACGCGGCGCCTTCGGTATCGACGCCATCGTCTGGGACTACGAACAGCATGCGGTGATCGCCAACGTCGTCCCGGAGAGGTTTCACGACTTCGTCGCCTACGAGCGCTTCACGCCCGATGGACCGGTCGCATTGCTGCCGCTCGCCGACGGTCGCTGCACGATCGTCTGGACGCTCGCCCCGGAGGAAGCCGGCCGCGTGCTCTCGCTCGACGAACACGAGTTTCTGCGTCGCCTGCAGGACCGCTTCGGATATCGCCTGGGACGCTTCCTCCGTGTCGGTCATCGGCATGCCTACCCGCTGTCGCTCACGCGCTCGCAGCGGCAGGTGGCACACCGTGCCGTCATCATCGGCAATGCCGCGCAGGGACTGCACCCGATCGCCGGCCAGGGTTTCAACCTCGGTCTGCGGGACGTGGCGACGCTGGCCGAGGTGATCGCGGACGACATCGCGGCGCGAGCTGCGTCGGCAGATCCGGGAGCGGCGTCGGTCCTCGATCGCTACGCCGACTGGCGGCGCGCCGACCGTCAGACCGTCATCGCCTTCACCGACGGACTGGTCAGGCTGTTCGGCAATCCACTGGGACCGGTCCGCGCGGCACGTGGCGCGAGCCTGTTGCTGTTCGACCTGTTCACGCCCGCGAAAAACGCTTTCGCCCGGGTGACGATGGGCCTGGCCGGCAGGCTGCCGCGATTGAGCCGGGGAGTTCCCCTGACGTGAAGTCCGACTTCGACGTGATCGTAGCGGGCGGCGGCATGGTGGGAGCCGGCCTTGCCGCGCTCTTCGGATGCTACCGCCCCACGGACGGGCTGCGGGTCGCCGTGCTCGAGCCGAGGCCGGCGGCCTTGCCCGCCGCGCACGAGCCGCTGGACCTCAGGGTCTCGGCGCTCTCGAGGGCATCGCAGGTACTGCTCGAGCGGACCGGTGCATGGCCAGAGGTGCTCGCGCGCGGGGCCTCCCCCTACGCGCGCATGGTGGTCTGGGACGAGCGCGGCACACCGGGGGGCGAGGGCGCGATCCGCTTCGATGCGGCCGAGCTGGGTGAGCCCGATCTCGGCCACATCGTCGAGAACCGTGCGGTGCAGGCGGCGCTGACGGGTCGGGCCGTGCGGCACGGGGTGACGATCCTGCGCACGGGCCTCGACGCACTGGAGGTCCGCGACGAGGCGGTGGTGATCACAACCGGCGAGGGCCGCAGGCTCAGCGCGGCATTGCTGGTCGGTGCCGACGGCGGCGAGTCCGCGGTCCGTCGCCTCGCGGGCATCGGGACGCGGGGCTGGGACTATGGCCAGCATGCCGTCGTTGCCCACCTTGCCACCGAACGGCCGCACGCACAGACGGCCTGGCAGCGCTTCCTCTCGACCGGGCCGCTCGCGTTGCTGCCACTTGCCGACGGTCGCGTGTCGCTCGTCTGGTCTACGACCCCGGAGGCCGCGGAGGAGCTCACGCGGCTCGACGAGGCGGCCTTTTCCGAGCGTGTGACCGTGGCGTCGGCGGGCGTGCTGGGCCGTCTCGAGCCCGTCACGCGCCGAGGCGCGTTCCCGCTGCGGCTGATGCACGCGCTCTCCTACACGCGTCCCCGGATCGCGCTGGTCGGGGACGCCGCACACGGTGTGCACCCGCTGGCCGGCCAGGGTGTCAACCTCGGCTTCATGGACTGCGCTGCGCTCGTCGAGGTGACCGGCGATGCGCTCGCAGGGGGCGGCGACCCGGGGGAGGCGAGGTCGCTTCGGCGCTACGAGCGCTGGCGCAAGGCCGAGAACCTGCCGGCGATGGCCTTGATGGACGGCCTGCAGCGGCTGTTCAGCAACGACGACCCGATGCTGTCGTGGGCCCGGCGCACGGGACTATTCCTTGCCGATCGTGCAGCGCCTTTGAAGCGCGTACTGATCGAACGCGCCATGGGCCTGGCAGGCGAGATTCCCCGGCCGGTCGCGCGCGAGTCACTCGCAGGCTGAGTCCTTCAGCCGGCCTTGCGGTCGGCCGCCGGGCCGTTCGCGGGCCAGGCGCTCGCGTCCACGGTCTCTCGGTAGCCGTGCCACGTGGCGTGCCCGAGCAGCGGGATCGTCACGGCGAGCCCGACCAGCGCCGTGGCGAAGCCGATCGCCGTCAGTGTGACGATCAGCGCCACCCACACGGCCATGGCCGCCTTGTTGCGCAACACGGCGTTCACGCTGGTGACGACGGCCGTGACCGCGTCCGCGTCGCGATCGCAGATCATGGGCAGGGAGAACGCGCTGAATGCGAAAGTCAGCAGCGCGAAGACCGAGCCGACCGCCGAGCCGATGGCCAGGAAGGTCGCGATCTGCGTCCAGTCGGGCTCGGCCTCCACCGGGAAGAACACGTGCACCATCGAGCCGGCGCGCGCCCACACCAGGAACACGACGAGCAGCGCCAGCGCGAAGACCATGGCCGTGCCGAGTCCGCGCCTCTGCTCGCCGAAGCAGCGGGCGAGGGAAGGCTCCAGGCCGCTTTCCAGCTGACGGCTGATCGAGTACAGACCCAGCGCCAGGACCGGGGCCACGAACACGAATCCCGACAGCAAAACCAGCACGGCCCAGTAGTTGCCGAAACGCAACGCAATCCCGGTCACGGCCCAGGAGAGCAGCGCGATCACGACGCCGTAGGCCAGGCTCTGCCTCGGTGCCCGCCGGACGTCGATCCAGCCCTTGCGGATCCAGCCCAGGGGGGCCGTCGCGGGCAGGCTCCTGCACGGCGCCACGAAGGGACGTGCCGCCTCGTCGTCTGCCGGACCTCGCTCGCTCATCGTCCGTCGTCCTCCCTCTCCCGAACCGGAGTGCCCGGATCCGGCTCGCGCGGTTCCGGCCCGCACGGACCCGACTACTGCCTGAGCAACTCGTCGATCTTGGCCGCGCAGATGAAGTCGTTCTCCGACAGGCCGTCGATGGCGTGCGTGGAGAACCTCACGTTGCAGTAGTCGTACCCGACTTCCAGGTCGGGATGATGATCCTCCTGGTTGGCGACGTGGGCGAGCGCGTTGACGAAGCTCATCGTGCGGTAGAAGTCCCGGAACCTGAGCTCCCTGCGTATCGCCTCGCCGTTCTCCACCAGATGCCAGTCCGGGTGGACCTGGTGCAGCAGCGCCCGGGCGGCTTCCGGCGTGAAGGCCTCCACGCCCCCCTCGCAGGGCTTGCACTTGCGTTCCTTGAGGTCGTTCATGCGGTCTCCTTCGGCCGGTAGCGCCGCTCGACGTAGCGCTCGACCAGTTCCTGGAACTCCTCGGCGATCCGCTCTCCCTTGAGCGTCACGGTCTTCTCGCCGTCCTCGTAGACCGGGGCGACCGGTCGCTCCCCCGTACCCGGCAGGCTGATGCCGATGTTGGCATGCTTGCTCTCGCCGGGGCCGTTCACCACGCAGCCCATCACGGCGACCGTCATGTCCTCGACGCCCGCGCGGTGCTGCTTCCACTCGGGCATGCGCTGGCGGATGTAGCCCTGGATGCGCTGCGCGAGTTCCTGGAAATAGGTGCTCGTCGTGCGACCGCAGCCAGGGCAGGCGATGACCATCGGCGTGAACGCCCTGAGACCCATGCTCTGCAGGATCTCCTGCGCGACGATCACCTCGCGCGTGCGGTCTCCACCGGGCTCCGGAGTCAGCGAAATGCGGATCGTGTCGCCGATGCCTTCCTGCAGCAGCACGGCGAGCGCCGCGGTCGACGCGACGATTCCTTTCGAGCCCATTCCCGCCTCGGTCAGGCCGAGATGCAGCGGATAGTCGCAGCGCCCGGCGAGCGTCCGGTAGATGGCGATCAGGTCCTGCACGCCGGAGACCTTGGTGCTGATGACGATGCCGTCGTGCGGCAGACCGAGTTCCTCCGCCCGGGTGGCGCTGTCGAGCGCAGAGACGACCGTGGCCTCGCGAAGCACCTCGAGCGCATCCCTGGGCTCGGGAGAACGCGAGTTCTCGTCCATCATGCGCGTCAGGAGCTCCTGGTCGAGGCTGCCCCAGTTGACGCCGATCCGCACGGGCTTGCCGTAGCGGCAGGCGGTCTGGATCATCTCCGCGAACTGCGGGTCGCGCTTGCTGCCTCGTCCCACGTTGCCCGGGTTGATGCGGTACTTGGCGAGCGCCTCGGCGCAGGCCGGGTGTGCCTTGAGCAGCTTGTGACCGTTGAAGTGGAAGTCACCGACGATGGGCACGTCGATCCCCGTCGCAGCCAGCCGCTCGACGATGCGCGGGACGGCGGACGCGGCCTCGTCGGTGTTGACGGTGACGCGCACGATCTCGGATCCGGCGCGCGCCAGTTCCCTGACCTGGCGGAAGGTCGCCTCGACGTCCGCGGTGTCGGTATTGGTCATCGACTGCACGACGATGGGCGCACTCCCGCCTACCGCCACGCGGCCGACGCGGACTGCAACGGAACGACGACGTTCTAGCAGAGGCATGTGGTCCCCGAGCGATGCGATGCGCGCTATTGTAGGCGCCGCGGCGCGCGCTGGCGAAGCGCCGGCGCGGCGGTTCGCGGCAACCCCAGCAAGAGGAGGTTCACGATGGACGTGCGGGCAGCAGTGGCCTGGGAGGCGGGCAAGCCGCTTTCCGTGGAGACGGTCCGGCTCGAGGGGCCGCGGGCGGGAGAGGTGCTCGTCGAGATCAAGGCCACGGGCATCTGCCACACGGACGAATTCACGCGCTCCGGAGCCGACCCGGAAGGACTGTTCCCCGTGATCTTCGGGCACGAAGGTGCCGGAGTCGTGGTCGACGTGGGCCCCGGAGTCCGGTCGGTCCGCAAGGGCGACCACGTCATTCCTCTCTACACGCCCGAGTGCCGCGAGTGCAAGTCCTGCCTGTCGCGCAAGACCAACCTGTGCACGGCCATCCGGGCCACCCAGGGTCAGGGCGTGATGCCCGACGGCACCAGCCGCTTCTCCATCGGTGGCCAGAAGATCCACCACTACATGGGCTGCTCGACCTTCTCGAACTTCACCGTGCTGCCGGAGATCGCCGTCGCCAGGATCCGGGAGGACGCGCCCTTCGAGAAGGTCTGCTACATCGGCTGCGGCGTGACCACCGGCATCGGGGCCGTCATCAATACCGCGAAGGTCGAGCCGGGAGCCAACGTCGTCGTATTCGGGCTCGGTGGCATCGGCCTCAACGTGATCCAGGGCGCCCGCATGGTCGGAGCCGGCAAGATCATCGGCGTCGACATCAACCCGAAGCGCAAGGCGCTCGCCGAGAAGTTCGGCATGACCCACTTCGTCGATCCGCGGGAAGTAGAGGGAGACCTCGTTCCCTACCTAGTCTCACTGACCGACGGCGGTGCGGACTACAGCTTCGAGTGCGTCGGCAACGTCGACCTCATGCGGCAGGCGCTGGAGTGTTGCCACCGCGGCTGGGGCGAGTCGGTCATCATCGGCGTCGCGGGAGCAGGGCAGGAGATCCGCACGCGGCCGTTCCAGCTGGTCACAGGCCGGGTCTGGAGGGGGACTGCCTTCGGCGGGGCGCGTGGCCGCACCGACGTGCCGCGGATCGTCGACTGGTACATGGACGGAAGGATCAACATCGACGACCTGATCACGCACGTGATGCCGCTCGAGCGGATCAACGATGCCTTCGACCTGATGCACGCTGGCGAGTCCATCCGCTCGGTGGTCGTGTACTGACATGGGCATCGAGACGATCGCCGAGCACCGCTGCTTCGGCGGGACGCAGGGCTACTACCGGCACGACTCCTCGGAGACCGGTACGCCGATGCGATTCGCGGTCTTCGTGCCGTCGCAGGCCGCCTCCGGACCACGCCCAGTGCTGTACTTCCTCTCCGGACTGACCTGCACCGAGGAGAACTTCACGGTCAAGGCGGGAGCGCAGCGGCGGGCCGCCGAACTGGGCCTCGTGCTGGTGATGCCCGACACCTCGCCACGAGGGACGGACCTTCCGGGCGAGCACGATGCCTACGACTTCGGATCCGGCGCCGGTTTCTACGTGGACGCCACCGAAGTGCCCTGGTCGGTCAACTACCGGATGTACTCCTACGTGACCCGCGAGCTGCCCGCGCTGGTCGCGGAGCACTTTCCCGTCGACGAGGTCCGCACCGGGGTCTTCGGACACTCCATGGGCGGCCACGGAGCGCTGGTCGCGGCGCTGCGCAATCCGCGGACCTTTCGCAGCGTGTCTGCATTCGCGCCCATCGTCTCGCCGATGCGCTGCCCGTGGGGTGAGAAGGCCTTCAGCAGGTACCTCGGCCCGGACCGCGAATCGTGGAGGGGCTACGACGCCTGCGCCCTGATCGAGGATGGTCATCGGGTCCCCTCGATCCTGGTCGACCAGGGCCTCGACGACCAGTTCCTGGACTCGCAGCTGTTTCCGGAGAGGCTCGAGGCGGCATGCAAGGCGGCGCGGATATCGCTCAAGCTGCGGCTGCAGTCCGGCTACGACCATTCGTACTTCTTCATCGCCACCTTCGCCGAGGACCATCTCGACTGGCACGCCGCCCGGCTCTGAGCGGGGCCTTGGCCGGGCCCCGGGGGACCGCATCAGCCCTGCGCGGCGATCCAGTCGTTCACCCTCGTCTCGAGCAGGTCCAGCGGTATGGCGCCCGCGCCGAGCACGAGGTCGTGAAAGGCCCGGATGTCGAAGCGCTCGCCAAGCCGCTCATAGGCCCGCCTGCGCAGCTCGCGGATCCGCAGCTGCCCGATCTTGTACGCGAGCGCCTGGCCGGGCCAGCCGATGTAACGGTCGATCTCGTTGACGATGTCGAGCTCGCTCTTGGCGGCATTGGCCTTGAAGAAGTCGATCGCCCGGGCCCGGCTCCAGCCCATGCAGTGCATGCCCGTGTCGACCACGAGCCGGACCGCGCGCCACATCTCGTAGGTGAGATACCCGAAGCGGTCGTATGGGTCCTCGTACAGGCCCATCTCGTCGCCGAGGCTCTCGCTGTAGAGGGCCCAGCCCTCGACGAAGGCGGTGACCGCGCTCGAGCGCCTGAATTCCGGGACGTCCCGGAGTTCCTGGGCCAGCGCGATCTGCAGGTGGTGCCCGGGCACTGCTTCGTGGACGGTCAGCACCGGGATCTCGTAGGTGGGCCTATCCTCGGGCCTGTAGAGGTTCACGTAGTAGTAGCCGGGGCGCAGGCCGTCGCGCGACGGCGGCATGTAATATGCGGTCGTCGTGTCGGGCGCACTCGAGGCAGGGATCGGTCGCAAGCCGTAGGGAGTCCGCGGCAAGGTGCCGACTAGAATCGTCAGCAGCGGGTCGATCCGCTTCGACATCGCCAGGTAGGCCCGGAACAAGTCGTCCGGCGAGGTGTAACGGAACTGCGGTGCCGTCCGCAGGTGCGCAAGGAACTCCTGGAAACCGCCCTCGAAGCCGACCTCGCGGATGATCGCTTCCATCTCGGCCCGGATCCGGGCAACCTCGGCCCGGCCGATCTCGTGGACCTGCCGGGGGGTCAGGTCCGTCGTGGTGAAGTGACGGACGCGGTTCTCGTACCAGGCAAGGCCGTCCGGGGTGTCGGAGATCGCGATGGACTCGCGCGCGGCCGGCAGGTAAGTCTCGAGGAGGAACGTGTGAAACCGGCGATAGGCCGGCACGATCGTCTGGGCGATCGCCCGCGCCGCGGTCTCGCGCAGCCGTGCCTGATCCGCCTCGGGCATCCCGTCCGGCAGCGACGTGAACGGCCGGTAGAAAGGGCTGGTCGTCGGGTCCGCGACGATCTGTCGTGCGACCTGGTCCGGGACCCGCTCGATGATCACCCGTGGCTGGGTGCGGCCCTCGCGGGCACCCTGGTCGAGCAAGGCGATGGTCTGGTCCATGTAGGAGCCGAAAGACTCGAGCCTGGCGAGCCAGTCTTCCCAGTCGGAGGGATTCGCAAAGAGCAGCGACTCGAGCAGGCGGTCTGCGAACTGGATTCCGCTACGCATGTCGATGGCGTAGAGCCAGGGCCTGAACGGTTCCGCTGCGATGCGCTCCTGCAGCATCTGGCCGAACATGTCGTAGTTGATCTGCTCGCTTTCCGGCAGCGCCTTCCGGTCGATCGCGCGCAGTTCGTCCAGGAAACGGCGGTCGGCCGCCTGACGCGAGGCAACTGCCGCAGGGCCTAGATCCGGCCACTGGCGGTTGAACCGCTTGTCTCCGAGCGTCGACGCCCAGGTGGGATTGTCGGCGCTTCGCCGATCCCATTCCCGCGTGAACAAGGCATGCAGGACGTTCACGGTATCGTCTCCCGCGTGTGCAGGGGTGGTCGAGAAAAGCGCTGTAAGGACATATATGGCAAGCAGAAGTGCCTGCAGCCTGAGGTCGTGTGCGGGGCCGGGCATGGCTTGGATTGCAGCTCAGGGCTTGTGCACCGCGAAACTATAGCGATGCCCCGACCGACCCGAAAGCCGACTGGCGTAGAGCGTCGCCGTTCAAGAAAGTTTGAACGTGCCGCGCGAGCCGATAGAATCGGGTCCTCGCCTCAGGTCCTGTCCGGAGAGACCGCGATTGCGCGGCGCCGAAGGCGCAACCCGCCCGGAAACGCTCAGGCAGAAGGACGGCAGGCACACTGGCGAGCTCTGGAGAGCGGCTCCCACAGGGGCCCACCGAAGGGGAGCGGCACCGGGGGGGACATGCCCGGCACCCAATCTCTCAGGTTCACGGACAGAGGGGCGATCGGCCTTCGCGGGCCGGTCGCCTTTTTGCTTTATCCGCCGCCGGCGAGCGCCGAGGAGTAGATCGATGGGCAGGAGGACACCGCTCTATCAGCAGCACCTCGAGGCCGGTGCCAGGACCGTCGACTTCGGAGGCTGGGACATGCCCGTGCACTACGGCTCGCAGATCGAGGAGCACCACGCCGTGCGCCGCGACGCCGGGATGTTCGACGTCTCGCACATGTGCGTCGTCGACATTCGCGGCCCGGGGAGCCGCGCCTTCCTCTCGCGGCTTCTCGCGAACGACGTCGCGCGGCTCGCAGCGCCCGGCAAGGCGCTGTACACCTGCATGCTGCGCGAGGACGGCGGCGTGCTCGACGACCTGATCGTGTACTTCCTGGAAGAAGGTCTCTTCCGGGCCGTGGTCAACGCCGCCACCGCAGACAAGGACATCGCCTGGATGTCCCGCCACGCCGGGGAGCACGGCGTCGAGGTCATCCCGCGGCGCGACCTCGCCATCGTCGCGGTCCAGGGACCGAACGCGCGGGACAAGACGGCTGGCGCGTTGCCGGCCGACTGCCGCGCCCCTGCGCTGGCGCTCGAGCCGTTCTTCGCCGTCCGCTGCGGCGACTGGTTCGTGGGGCGCACCGGCTACACGGGCGAGGAAGGCTTCGAGGTCGTCCTCCCCGCTGTCGAGGTCGCCGGCTTCTGGACTGCGCTGGCGACGGCAGGCGTCAGGCCCTGCGGCCTGGGCGCGCGCGATACGCTGCGCCTCGAGGCCGGCATGAACCTCTACGGCAGCGACATGGACGAGAGCGTCACGCCGCTCGAGTCCGGCCTCGCCTGGACAGTGGCCATGAAGGACCAGCGGGAATTCCTCGGTCGGCAGGCGCTCGAGGCGCAGAAGGCCGCTGGCGTACCGCGCAAGCTCGTCGGCTTGCTGCTCGAGGACCGCGGCGTGCTCCGCGCGCACCAGAAGGTGCGGGTCGAGGGCCTCGGCGAGGGCGAGCTCACGAGCGGCACCTTCTCGCCCACGCTCGAGCGCTCGATCGGTCTTGCGCGTGTCCCCGCGGGCACGAGCGGTCGCGTGCAGGTCGAGATCCGCGGCAAGCTGCTGGCGGCACGCGTCGTCAAGCCGCCCTTCGTGCGCCACGGCAAGGCGCAGATCGAACTCTGAACCGGCACAACAGTCCGTCAGCCTGACGGCGGGAGCACAGCGAGATGAGCAACCTACCTGGCGACCTCCGCTACACCAAGTCCCACGAGTGGGTCCGGGCGCTTCCTGACGGGAGTGTCGAGATCGGCATCACGGACCACGCCCAGAACGCGCTCGGCGACCTCGTGTTCGTCGAGGTTCCCGAATCGGGGCGCCAGGTCGCAGCAGGAGACCCCTTCGCGGTCGTCGAGTCCGTCAAGGCCGCATCCGACGTCTACAGCCCCGTCTCCGGCGAGGTCCTGGCGGGCAACGACGCCCTGGCCACACAGCCTGAACTCGTCAACCAGGAGCCCTATGGCCAGGGCTGGATCGCGCGCATCAGGCCATCCTCGGCGGCGTCGATCGAGTCGCTGCTCGATGCAGCACAGTACCAGGAGCACCTGGTCAGCGAGGCCTGAGGCGGCGGTCACGGAGACATCCCATGCCCTACATTCCGCACACCGAAGACGACGTTCGCGAGATGCTCGATGCGATCGGGGCGTCCGACCTCGAGGCGCTGTTCGACGAGATTCCCGACTCGCTCAGGATCGAGTCACTCGACGGCGTGCCTCCGGCCCTGTCCGAGATGGAGGTCGGGCGACTGATGCTCGATCGCGCCGATCGGGACCGCAGGCGGCTCAATTTCATCGGCGCGGGCGCGTACGAGCACCACATCCCCGCACCGGTGTGGGCCATCACCACGCGAGGCGAGATCTACAGCGCCTACACGCCTTACCAGGCGGAAGCCAGCCAGGGCACGCTGCAGGCCATCTACGAGTACCAGACCATGATGGCCAGCCTGACGGGCATGGACGTCTCCAACGCGTCGCTGTACGACGGTGCCTCCGGGCTCGCGGAGGCCTGCCTGATGGCGGTGCGGGCGAACCGCAGGTCGAAGTCCGCGCGCATCCTGGTGCCGCGCACCGTCAATCCCACGTACCGCAGTTGCACCGAAGCGATCGCCAGCACCCAGGGACTGAGCCTGGAGCCGGTCGACTACGACCGGCGGACCGGCCGTACGCTCGTGGACGCCCTGGCGCCCCACGCGGGCCAGGACATCACCGCCGTCGTGATCCAGCAGCCGAATTTCTTCGGCCAGCTCGAGGAGGTGGACGAGCTCGCCGACTGGGCGCACGCGCAGGGAGCGCTGGTGATCGCGGTCGTCAACCCCATCGCGCTCGCGCTGCTGCGGCCGCCGGGCGAGTGGGGAAGCCGCGGCGCCGACATCGCCTGCGGCGAGGGCCAGCCGCTCGGCGTGCCGCTGGCCTCGGGCGGACCCTACTTCGGCTTCCTGACCGCCCGTCGGGAACACGTCCGTCAGATGCCGGGGCGCATCGTCGGCCGCACCGTCGACCTCGATGGCCGCTCCGGCTTCACGCTCACGCTGCAGGCGCGGGAGCAGCACATCCGCCGCGGCAAGGCGACCTCCAACATCTGCACCAACCAGGGGCTGCTGATGACCGCGGCGACCATCTACATGACGCTGCTCGGTCCGACGGGCCTCGAGCGCGTCGCGGCCGCCTGCGCCGCCAGGACGGCGGAACTGGTGGGCAAGCTCACGACCCTCGACGGCGTACGGCCGTCCTTCGAGGGCGCGCGCTTCCACGAGGCGGCCATCCGGCTGGACCGGCCCGTGCAGGCCGTGCTCGAGGGTCTCGCGGAACGCGGCATCGTCGGCGGCTACGACCTCGGCCGCCACTATCCCGAGCTCGGTCAAGCGCTGCTCGTCTGTGCGACGGAAACCCGGACGAGCGAGGACATCGACGCCTATGCCACCGCGCTCACGCAGGTGCTCGAGCGCGCGGCGGCAGCCTGAGGAGACGCACCATGAGAACCCGCGAACCCGTCATCTTCGAGCTGTCGCGTCCCGGACGGACGGCTGCCGCCCAGCAGCCCGCTCCCGCCGAGGCAGTGATCCCGGGTCATCTTCGGCGCAGGCAGCCACCGATGCTCCCGGAGGTCTCGGAACTCCAGGCCGTGCGACACTTCACGCGCCTGTCGCAAATGAACTTCAGCATCGACACGCATTTCTATCCGCTCGGGTCGTGCACGATGAAGTACAACCCGAAGGCCTGCAACGCCTACGCAATGCTGCCCGAATTCCTGGGGCGCCACCCGCTCGCGCCCGACTCGACCGGTCAGGGTTTCCTCGAGTGCATGTTCGAGCTGCAGGACATGCTCAAGGCGGTGACGGGCATGAAGGCCGTGTCGCTGACACCGATGGCCGGTGCACAGGGCGAGTTTGCCGGCGTGGCCATGATCCGCGCCTATCACCGGGCCCGCGGTGACCTGTCGCGCGACGAGATCATCGTGCCGGAGGCCGCGCACGGCACGAATCCCGCGACCGCCACGATGTGCGGCATGAAGGTCCGCGAGATTCCGTGCAGGGACGACGGTGACGTGGACATCGAGGCCCTGCGTACGGTGGTCGGACCGCAGACCGCCGGGATCATGCTGACCAACCCGAGCACACTCGGCGTCTTCGAGCGCCGGATCATGGACATCAAGCGCATCGTCGACAACGCAGGCGGCCTGCTGTACTACGACGGCGCCAACCTCAACGCCATCCTCGGAAAGGTCCGCCCCGGCGACATGGGCTTCGATGTCATCCACATGAACCTGCACAAGACCTTCTCGACCCCGCACGGCGGTGGCGGACCCGGTTCTGGCGCCGTTGGCGTCGCCGAGCGGCTCAGGCCATTCCTGCCCGTGCCCGTGGTCGGCCGGGAAGAGGGCCGCTATCGCTGGCTGGACGAGCGCGACCTGCCGCAGACCATCGGACGCCTGTCGGGTTTCATGGGCAACGCCGGCGTCCTGCTGAGGGCCTACGTCTACATGCGCGTCCTGGGCTGGGAGGGCATGCGGCGCGTGGCCGAATACTCCGCGTTGAACGCCAACTACCTGATGTCACGCCTCCGGGCTGCGGGCTTCGATGCGGCCTATCCGGATCGTCGCGCGAGTCACGAGTTCATCCTGACCCTCAAGCGCCAGGCCAGGGAACGGGGCGTGACTGCGATGGACTTCGCCAAGCGGCTGCTCGACTACGGCTATCACGCGCCGACGACCTACTTCCCCCTGCTGGTGCCGGAGTGCCTGCTGATCGAGCCTACGGAGACGGAGGCGAAGGAGGAACTCGACGGCTTCGTCGCCGCCATGGCGGCGATCAAGGAGGAGGCGGAGACGGACGCGGCGAAGGTCAAGGGGGCTCCCTATACGACGCCGGTTCGTCGGCTCGACGACGTGCGTGCCGCGAAGCAGCTGGACCTCACCTGGAAGTCTGCGGCGGCATGAGCGCCGATCGCGGGATCCGTGAAGCCGACGGGGCTCACCCGGATCCTGAATGCGTTTGGCTACAGCTTCCGCGGTTTCGTCGGCGCCTGGCAGGAGGAAGAGGCCTTCCGCCAGGAGGTCCTGTTCGCGCTGGTGGCCGTCCCGCTCGGTCTCTGGCTTGGCGACAACGGCATCGAGCGCGCGCTGCTCGTGGGCCCGGTCATCCTCATCCTGATCGTCGAGTTGCTGAACAGTGCGGTCGAGGCCGCCATCGACCGGATCGGCGAGGAGCGCCACGAGCTGTCCGGCCTCGCCAAGGACCTCGGCTCCGCCGCCGTGTTCGCTTCGTTCGTCCTGCTCGGCGTCAACTGGCTGTTCGTCGTGCTGGGCTGACGCTGCCGGCACGCCCCGGCGGGAACGGAGCCCTGCACCCGTTGTGACTGCCCGGAAGTCCCCTACGCTGCGCCGGTTCCGCCCGCGGAACGTTCCGGCAGCGTGAACGGACCGGCGAGGCCTCCTGCCCAGCCGGTCACGGGCGCAACCCTCGAAACGGAACGGCGGTGGCAAGCGAAGGGACGGGCAGGTATCGTTCGGCGGATGTGCCGGGAAGAAGGGTGA
>Ga0111152_1036_pt1 | contig 51969 bp, 48 predicted proteins | sample DeeMarSeWOR28_12_FD_80254 | JGI IMG/M metagenome (GOLD analysis project Ga0111152, IMG submission 80254) | Gammaproteobacteria bacterium SG8_30
GGACCCGACGCGTCAGCCGGCAGGCACGGTCCGGTCCCGCGCCCACTCGCGCAGCGCCGCAATGCGCTCCGCCATCACACGCGACAGGGGCCGCGTGCCGCGGATCTCGGCGAGCACGTCCCTCGCGCCCGGCTGCCTGCCCTCGGCGTGGGCCGTGTAGATCGCCGAGACGACGCTCTGCTCGAGCTCCGCGCCGGAGAATGCCTCTGCGGCGTGGGCGAGTGCCAGCAGGTCACGCTCACCCACCTGCAGTTCCCGTCGCCCGAGGTGAATCCGCAGGATGTCCGCCCGCACGGCCGCGTCCGGCAGGTCGACGAAGAAGATCTCGTCGAAGCGGCCCTTGCGGATCAGCTCGGGCGGCAGCGCCGAGATGTCGTTCGCCGTCGCCGCGGTGAAGACGCGGCGCTTCTTCTCGGCCATCCAGGTCAGGAAGGTGCCGAGCATCCGCCGCGAGGTCCCGTTGTCGCCCTCGCCCGTGGCGAGGCCCTTCTCGATCTCGTCGATCCACAGCACGCAGGGGGCCATCACGTCGGCCGTCGACAGCGTCTCGCGCAGGTTGCGCTCCGACTCGCCGTGATACTTGTTGTACAGCGCCCCGAAGTCGAGCCGCAGCAGCGGCACTCCGAAGACCCCGGCCATCGCCCGCGCCGCAAGGCTCTTGCCGCAACCCTGCACGCCGAGCAGCAGCAGCCCCCGCGGCGGATCGAGCCGCGGCGCCGAGCCGTCGAATGCCGGGCGCCGTTGCTCGAGCCAGCTCTTGAGGCGCGACATGCCCGCCACCTCGGCAAAGCGCGCCGTGTCGTGCTCGTAGCCCAGCACGCCGCCCCTGTTCAGCAACCGGTACTTGGCGGCCATCACTTCCGGCAGGTCCGACGCGGTGAGCGCGCCGTCGTCGAAGATGGCCTTGCGCGCGAGGCGCAGCGTGTCCGCGGTCGCCAGCCCCGCGAGGTTCTCGACCAGCATCTCGGCCGCCCGGGAGTCGACGCGCGCCCGGCGGCCGTTGCCCCGCTGCCACTCGGCGGCGACCTGCTCGACGATGCGGTGACGTTCCTCGCGCGACGGGAAGGAGAGCTCGAAGCGCGCCGCGAAGTGCTCGAGTTCCCGGGGCAACCGGATCTCGTGACTGACCAGCATCACCGTCCTCGCCGCCTTTTCGTAGCCGAGGCAGATGTCCTTCAGCAGGCGGATGTGCATCGGGCTGTCGAGGAATGGATGGAAGTCGAGCAGCAGGTAGACGCCGCGTCGATCGGTCGCGCGGACGTGGCCGAGCAGGTCGCCGGGCTCCTGATTGTGACGCTGCGGGGCACCGAGATCGACGTCGAGGCGTCGCAGACCTTCCGTCAGCGTCCAGCGGAAGACCGGCGTGTGCTCCGGGGTCGCGAGCTGAGTCGCCAGCGAGGCGACGAGGTCGACGACCCGCGGCTCGTCGCGGGTCTCGACGACGATCAGGGGCACGCGACTGCGCAGCAGCGCGAGCAGTTCCGAGCGTGCATCCGGGACCTTCGGCATGCGGCGGAATCTAACAGATGGCCCGTGCCGCGGGCCGTGCGCGACTCGACAGGGCCGGCCCGCGGATCAATGACCGCCGCGGACGAACAGTCCCTCGTCGCGCAGCGCCTCGGCCAGCTGCTCCTCGATGCGCGCCGCATCCGCGCGTCGAACGCCCTGCAGGTGGCTCGTCGGGCCGGTGAGCACCTCGAGGCCACGGCGCAACACGGTGCCGGCGGCGCGAATGCCGGCCTTGTGCTGGTCGAAGCGCTCGAGCGGCGGGTAGCGGCTCATGCCGACGTAGACGCCATAGGGCTCGTCACGGCTGTCGCGGTAGTCGAGCAGGACGAGGTAGAGGTTGCTGCGGCCGCCGCGCTCCGGCCGGAAGCGGCCGCAGACCTCGTAGGCGGAGGGCAGCCAGTCCACGTAGCGCATCGGAAGCCAGTCGGGAACCGTTGCCGCGGCATGACGCCACAGCCGCTCGAGGCATGCCTCGACGTTCATCGGCGGCTCGCCGCGCATCCACAGCTCGTGCACGCAGTGTGCGCCGGCCAGGCCGTCGGCATCCGCCAGCGCTGTCTCGAGCCGCGTGCGCAACACCTCGGTCGCGAGCGGCAGCAGCGGACGCTCGCGCGGAGGCGTCGCGAGGGGCAGGCTACCTGGCGTAGGCCACCTCGTTGCGGTACTCGTCGAGCTCGCGCTCCCAGCGCAGCTTGTCCTTCTCGAGCTGCTCGATCTCGGACGCGAGACGGCCATGCCGCTCGGCGAGCTGCGTGGTCTCGAGCAACGCCTGGGCGCGCTGCTCGGGGCTCGCCTGCGGGTCGATGACGGCGAAGCCCGTGCTCGTCATCCGGTGCTCGATCCGCTCGATGTCCCGGCGCTTGGCGGCGAGCTGCGAGTTCGCGTTGTTCACTCGATGCTGCCGTACGTACAGCTCGCGTCCCGACTCGTACGCCACCGCGAAGGGAGGCGCAAGGTCAGCCGGGCAGGCGCCTACGTAGGTCGCTCCGCTGGCGCCGACCCGGAAGCCGTTCTGCGGCTGGCAGTACTCACGCAGGCCCTCCGCGCGACCGGCCTGGTAGGCCTCGAAGTCGGGCGTCACGCCGTACTCCGCGCAGGCCTTGCGATGCTGCCCGATGCGGTCTCCGTTGTAGCCGGCGACGCCGTCCTCGTAGCCGACCGTACGCCAGTCCACGGTGAGGCACTCGTCCTTGCTCAGGGTATTGGTCGAACAGCCGGACACCAGCGCGGCCAGCAGAGCGAAGGTCGTAGCGATCCGTCTCATGCGACACGTGGTCGGGCCGGCACCGCGGCCCGCTCCGCAACGGGGACACGAGCGCACCATATGCCCCGCCACCTGAACGGCAGATGAGCGCCGTCACGTTTTTCGTGACTCAGCGCACGTCCCGGCCGCTCACGAGGTCCTCGATCGACGGACGAGGATGGTCCGGGCCCATCCGTCCGGTCTTCAGCCGCTCGACGTAGTTGTGGTACGCGAGCATCGCCTGCCGGCCGAACAGCCACATGATCGGGACGTTGGCGAGCAGCATCACGCCGGTGCCCAGGCTGCTCAGGTTGTCGAGTTCGGCGTCGGTGTTGATGAACCCCATCGTGGCGACGATGATCAAGGCGCAGTACACGATCTTGTACGGCAGCACCGACTTGTCGCCGGCCAGGTACACCATTCCCTGTTCGCCGTAATAGCTCCACGAGATCATGGTGGACACGGCGAAGAGCCACGCCGCGACGGTCACCAGCCACTTGCCCAGCCCAGGCTGCGCGCTGTCGAAGGCCTTGGCGGTGAGCGTCGCGCCGACGTAGGTCGCGTAGATGCCGGGCCCGGAGAGCTCGGGCTCGACCTGACTGGCGAGGTTGCCCCACTCGACGACCGGCTGTCCGCCGACGATGTGCACCACCCCGTCGAGGCGATGCAGCTCGTTGCCGGTCTCCCGGTTGGGATGGGCCCGCATGATGGTGTACACGGCATCGCCGTCGATCCACTCGACCTTGCTGTTGATCGGCGGCTTGCGGGTCTCGATGGTCCAGAGGCTCTCGCCGACCGACTGTACCTCCGGCAGGGTGACGTAGGTGGCATCCGGACCCCGGTTCCAGACGCCCGAGGTCAGGATCACCATGGCCGTGAAGGTGCATACGATCAGCGTGTCGATGAAGGGCTCGAGCCCCGCGACGATCCCCTCGCGAACCGGCTCGTCCGTCTTGGCTGCCGAGTGCGCGATGGGCGAGGATCCCTGGCCGGCCTCGTTCGAGAACAGCGCGCGCTTCATGCCGAACAGGAACGCATAGGCCGCGGTGCCGCCGATGAAGGCGCCCGACGCCTCGGTCGGCATGAAGGCACTGGTGACGATCAGCGCTAGTGTCGCCGGGATCGCCTCCATGTTGACGGCCAGGACGTACAGGCCGCCGGCGATGTACAGCGCCATCATCACCGGCACGAGCCGGCCGGCCACGGCGCCGATGCGCTTGATGCCCCCGATGATCACGAGCCCGACGACGATCGCCAGCACGATGCCGGTGAATACGCTGGGCACGCCGAAATAGGTCTCCGTGATCTCTGCCACGTTCCAGGCCTGGAACATGTTGCCGCCGGTGACGGTCGAGACGAGCAGCGTGATGCAGAAGATCCCGCCGATGAGGCTGCCGAGCCACGCGAGCTTCGGGTTCTGCCGCGCGAGGGCCTTCTTGGCTACCCACATCGGGCCGCCGTGGGGGTTGTCCGGGTCGTCGGTGTTGCGGTAGAGCATGGACAGCGTGACCTCGGTCAGCTTGATCGCCATGCCGACCGCTCCGACTACCCACATCCAGAACACGGCACCGGGCCCGCCGAGGGCGATGGCGAGCGCGACGCCACCGATGTTGCCGAGGCCGACGGTGGCGGACAACGCGGCGGACAGTGCCTGGAAGTGGTTGATGGCGCCGGGATCCGCCGGGTCGTCGTACTCGCCGCGGATCACGCGCCAGCCGTGCGAGAGCGCCAGAATCTGGGAAAACCGGCTCCAGACGGTGAATAGCAGTCCCGTCGCAAGCAGCGCGTACAGCACCGTGTTGTGCCACAGGATGCCGTTGATCGTGCCAAGGACCTGGTTGAGTGCGTCCATCCGGTTCCCCCCTGATGCCGGCGCTACATGATGTTGCCGGGCTGCCCGCATGGCAACCGTGGCAGGCGTCGGCTCAGGCGGGCAGCATGTCCACGGCGACGTGACGAGGCTGCGCGCGCGCCCTGTCGAGCGACGCGTACTCCGCCGCCGGCGCTTCAGGAGGCAACGGCTGCCCGCCCGCCGGACTCCACGACGGACTTGAGCCCGGAGATCAGGAACTCCCATCCGCCGGCGACGTGCCTGCGCACCGCGGACCCGGCGGGGAACCGGTCGTGCACGACCCTCAGCCGGGTCTGGCCGCGGACTTCCTCGAGTTCGAAGGTCACGCGTGAGGGCACCTCCGCGGCGAGCCCCTCGTCGTAGAGCGGATGCCAGGTGTAGGACAGCCGCGCCGGCCGGTCGGCCTCGAGCACCTCGCCCTCCACGGCGACGCGCCCGTCCTCGAACAGGAATCGCACGGGCGCGCCCGCCTGCCAGGATGACTCGATCGACGTGGCGAACCAGTACTGGCGGGTGAAGTGACCTTCGGTCAACGCTTCCCAGACCGCATCACGCTGCGCCTTGATGTAGATCTCGTACACGTATTCGGGGTCCTGCATGGGCTCCTCCAGCCGCGACTTCAGATCGACGAGCGCGCGGCTGCGTCGTCGGGCGAACCGGTCCATCCAGCGCGCGGCGATCCGGGCGAGCGGAACGGGGTTGAGGTAGTGCAGGCGCTCGCGGCCCCTCCAGTCGACCGTCACGAGCCGAGCCTCCACCAGGAGATCGAGGTGCTTGGTCACGGCCTGTCGCGTCATGTCGAAGCCCTCGGCCAGTTCGAGCAGGGTCTGCCCCTCCCGGCGCCGCAGCCGGTCCAGGAGCTCGCGGCGAGTGGGGTCTGCAAGCGCCCGGAACACCTCGTCCATGGCCGTTTTATATGCAACTTATGAGTTGCATGTCAAGACCGGCCTTGCCGCGCTCGATCGGCACTCGCAGACTCGGCCCTGCGTCGGCCGCAGGGCCGGAAGGAGCGGCGCACATGAACTTCGCCATGATCGGACTGGGCCGGATGGGTGGGAACATGGTCCGCCGGCTGGCCCGCGCCGGCTTCCGGCTGGCCGTTCACGACCGCTCGGCCGAGGCACGCGGCGCCCTGGCCCGCGAGTGCGATGTGCTCGACTGCGACAGCGTCGGGTCGCTCGTGGCAGGGACGTCGCCCCCGCGCGTGGTCTGGCTCATGCTGCCGGCGGGGGCCGCCTCGCAGGAAGTCATCGACCAGCTGCTCGGACTGCTCCAGGCAGGCGACGTCATCGTCGATGGCGCCAACGCGCTCTACAAGGACAGCATGGCTCGCGCGGAACAGGCCGGGGAGCGTGGCATCGGCTACGTCGATGCCGGTGTCTCGGGAGGCGTCTGGGGCCTCGAGAGCGGTTACGGGCTCATGGTGGGCGGCGGTGGCGAGCACGTCCGGCGCGTCGAGCCCTACCTGCGCGCGCTGGCTCCTGCTCCCGAACGAGGCTGGATCCACTGCGGCCCGGTCGGATCGGGCCACTACGCGAAGATGATCCACAACGGCATCGAGTACGGGATGATGCAGGCCTACGCCGAGGGGCTCGCGTTGCTCGACGCCAAGTCGGAGTTCGCGCTGGACGTGGCGGCGATTGCGGAGAGCTGGCGCCACGGCAGCGTCATCCGGTCGTGGCTGCTCGACCTCACCGCGGGGTTCCTCGCCGAGGATGCCGCCCTCGAGGACATCGCGCCCGTCGTGGCCGACTCCGGGGAAGGCCGCTGGACAGCGGTCGAGTCGATCGCCCTCGGCGTGCCTGCGCCGGTGATCGGGCTTTCGCTGATGCAGCGCTTCGCGAGCCAGGGCCGGGGCGATTATGCCAACCGGCTCCTGGCCCGGATGCGACAGGCCTTCGGCGGCCACGCCGTTACCGCCGCGGGGGACCGGTCGAAGGACCCCGGCTAGCTCGCTCCCGGTCCGGGTGGCTCGCCGCCGGCATACCAGCGGCGCAGCGCCAACGAGCGGAACGGCAGGGCTGCCAGCAGCGTGAAGACGATCACGCCCCCGAGGATCACCGCGAGCCTCAGCCAGGGCTCGCCCGCGGCAGAGCGCTCGCCGACCAGGTCGACGAGTGTGCGGAGCCACTCGGCGGCCGCCAGCAGCAGCGAGCCGATCGCAAGGTAACGTACCCAGGGAACCCGCACGAACAGCAGCACCGCGGCGCCGATGCAGGTCGGAACCAGCGGCACGAGGCCTGCCCGGTAGAAGTGTGCGGCCAGCAGCGCGAGCGCCACGACCGCCGGCAGCAGGCGGGCCAGGGCAGGACCGGGGCGCGCCTCAGCCACGTTCTTCGAGGCGTCGCGCAGGCGTCAGGCCGGTGCCAGGAAGCTCTCGCAGGTCGTGCGCGCCGAATCGTCCGCCGGTATGCCCGCGCAGATGGCCATCGCGCCCTGGCGGATGCGGCCGATCGCCTCGGCGTGCGCGCCTCCCTCGTTCCACTCCTCGAGCCTCTTCTGCAGGCGCGCGAGCTGGGCCTTCGGGCGCTGGTGGAAGGCGCGCGTGGCACCGAGCTCGCCTACGACGCGCACGGTCTCCGCGGCGATGCGCTCCTCGTCCTCGGGCGTCATCTCGAGCAGCCCGACGATGTAGTACGTTCCCCACTGGAAGCGGGTCGCCGGTCCACGGGCCTCGTCGTAACCGCGGGCCAGCCAGCCGATCGCCGCCTCGTGGTTTCCGGCCTGCTGCTCGATGTCGGCGAGGCCGGTCATGAAGTAGTAAGGCTGCTTCGAGCGCTCGAGCTCGGCGAGCAGCATCGTCTTCGCCTCCTCCTTCATGCCCGCCATGTCGAGGATGGCCGAGGCGACGTTGATGACGGACTGACGCTCGTAGGGATCGGTCGTGGCCGCGTCCGCCTCGGCCACCGTCCTGCGGATCTCCTCGCGAAGTCCGGCGGACAGCGGTGCCTCGGCATCGCCGATCCGCTCGAAGCGCATCTTGCCGAGCAGCGCGTACAGGCGCTCCGAGCGGAACAGGCTCTCGTCCTTGCCGAGGCGGTCGATCCAACTCGCGAACTTCGACTCGAGCTCGGCACGTTCCGGTGAACCGGCGTCGGTGACCGCCGAGGTGATGCGCGCTCCCGCGATGAGCACGCTGTACAGGTTGGCGCGCACCAGCGCCTCGTCGTCGAGCATGGCCCTCACGGTCTCGAGCGCCTCGCGCCGGAATTCCGGAGCGAGCTCGGCCGGCTCGGAAGACCCGGGCGGCGGGGCGATCGCCGCATGGATCCCTGCAAGCCGCAGTTTCGTGCGCTCGAGCTCGAGTTCCTGCGGACAGGCGGCGGCCAGGCGCTCGAACACCTCCGCCTGGTCCCGGCCTTCGAGCAGCGCCGGATTCTGCTCCCAGGAGTAGTAGGCCATCAGCCGGCACTCGGCGGGGTCCAGCGCGGCGTCCTCGTCGAGCACACGACCGAGCAGCGCCGGGACCGGCTTCATCGTGCCGATCGCGAGGTCGAGCACGTTGGCGTAGGCCTGGATGTCGATCCCGCCCGGGATGCGCGTGATCTCCTCGCCGGCCGGCGAGAACACGACCATGGTCGGATAGCCGCGCACGCCGAATCGCTCGCCGATCGCCTGGGCGTTCTCGGCGTCGCCGTCCAGGTAGACCGGGATGAACAGGCGCGAGCGCTCGATGAACTCGCGCGAGCGGAACACCGTGGCCTTGATCTCGTGGCAGGGCGGGCACCACTCGGCGCCCCAGTAGAGAAAGATGGGCAGGTTGCGCGAGGCGGCCTCCGCAAAGGCCTGATCGACGCTGCCCGCGTACCAGTCGATGCCGTGTGCCTTCGCCGCCTGCGCCGGTGCGACCTCGGACGCGCGCTTGCCGCACCCGCCCACTGCCAGCAAGGCGGCCATCGCCCCGGCCGCGAGCCTCAGCGAGGTCATGGTCTCTGCACTCCAAGTACCCGGCATGCCTTCACCTCCCGGACCGAAGCTGGCGATTCTAGCCTCTCGAGCCGTTGCGTAGCGGCCCGCCGGCACAGGATCTGCCCATCCCGAGCCCTTTCGCGCACCGGGTCGGCAGCCCCGTACCGAGGCGTTAACCCGAGCGAGCGCGCCGGGACGTTCAGTTCTCCCGAGAGACACGCTTACCGGAGACCGACCATGCGCCGCACCCTGTTCCTGATCACCTGCCTGCTCGCGGGGCTCGTCCCGCTCGCCGCCTGCGCGAAGGCGCCGGCGGACGTCCGCGTCTACGACCGCACCGCCGGGCGGCTGCTCGACGTCCACGTGCACGAGGGACGGCACTACGTCGTTGGCGAGCCGGGCCACGAGTACGAGATCCGCGTCCGCAACCGCACATCCGGGCGGCTGCTGGCCGTCACCAGCGTCGACGGCGTCGATGTCGTCACCGGTCGCACGGCCGACGTATCGCAGGGCGGGTACGTGATCGACCCCCGGGGCTCGGTGGCGATCGACGGCTGGCGCAAGAGTCTCGGCGACGTCGCTGCCTTCTACTTCACCCCACTGCCCGATTCCTACGCCGCCCACACCGACCGGCCGGACGACGTGGGCGTCATCGGCGTGGCGTTGTTCCGCGAGCGGCCCGCACCGTGCTGCGGGAAACGCATGGACCGCGCGCAGGCGCCGGCACCCGCGGAAAGCGAGGCCGCCGGCGCCGCAGCCGACATCTTGCGGGAGTCCGCAAGGCTCGGCACCGGCCACGGCAGTCGCCTCGATTCGCCCGCCCAGTACACGGCTTTCGACCGGGCCTCGGATGCGCCGGAGGCGATCGTCGCGATCTACTACGACTCCCGGCGCAACCTCGTGGCGCAGGGCGTGCTGCCGCGGCCGCACTACGCCCGGCGGACACCGGACCCGTTTCCCGGCGGCTTCGTCCCGGATCCGTGACGCTCACCCTGGCGGCCCGCTACCTCCGGTCCTTGAGCAGCGATGCGAGTGACTCGAACGGGCGGTGCGTCGAGGACTCGTCGCGCGCCTCCTCCTTGCCGGTCTCGGCGACGAACCGCGCGTGCTCGTTGTCGTGGCAGTAGAGGCACAGCAGCTCCCAGTTGCTGCCGTCGGGCGGGTTGTTGTCGTGGTCGTGGTCGCGATGATGGACCGTCAGCTCGCGCAGGTTCTCGCGCGTGAACTCCCGCCCGCAGCGTCCGCAGACCCACGGAAAGAGCTTCAGCGCCTGCTCCCGGTAGCCCTGCTCCCGCAACAGCCGGGCGCGCTGCGCCTCCGCGACGATGCGGTCGAGACGGGCGGAGCGATCACCCGGATCATCGGAGGCCATGTTCAATATCCTAGCCGCGCCGGGCAGGTGTCGCGATCCCGCCGCGACCGGATTCGGGCTGTGCCGGCCGTCGGCCTGTGGTTAACTCTCGTCCATGAATCGTTCCGCCGTTGCCGCATTCTGCACGCTGCCGCTCTTCGCAAGCCTCCTGGCCGGCTGCGCGGGGAAGGGTTCTCCGGAGGACGAGGTCCGCGCGGCCATCGGTGCGGCGGAGGAGGCGGCCGAGGCGCGTGACGCTTCCGCGCTCCTCGACCTCGTGGCCGACGACTACCGGGATTCGCGCGGAAACGGGGCGGAAGAGATCCGCCGCAACCTGCGCGGATACCTCGTCGCGTACCAGTCGATCACGCTGCTGACCAGGATCGACGCCATCGAGTTGCCGGCCACCGATCTCGCCCGCGTGCAGGCCACCGTCGGCATGGTCGGCAAGGAGGCCGAGGCCGCCGGCGCCTGGGATCTCGCCACCGACCTGTACGAGCTCGACGTCACCCTGGCCCGGGAAGACGGCGAGTGGCGGGTCACCCGGGCCGACTGGGGACGAGCCATCGGCGACTGATCGCGTCTTCGAAGGACGGGCAAGGGGGACGGCCATGCTGGGGCAACTGCTGGAGGGTGCGCTGCTCGCGGCGCTGTCGGTGGCGATTCACGGCCTGATCCTCGGCTGGATCATCTGGCGGCTGCAGCAGGCGCCGGTCGTGTCGCGCTCGATCGGGCTGGACATCCTGCTGCTCGTCCGGATCGCAGTCTGGTGCCTGCTGGCACACGTCTTGGAGATCGCCGCCTGGGCCCTGTACTACCGGTGGCAGGACGTCATGCCCGACTGGGAGCTCGCCGTCTACTTCAGCGCCGTGACCTACGCGACGATCGGATATGGCGACGTCACGCCGCCCGCGGACTACCGCCTGCTGGCGTCGATCGAAGGACTGACCGGCATCCTCATGTGCGCCTGGTCGGGCGGCTTCTTCTTCGCCGTCGTCACGCGCGTACAGAAGTCCGCCGTCGCCGAGGGCGGCCGCTGACGGCAGCCGCCTCGCCCGCTGCGCTCAGGCGAGGACGTCGCTCCAGAACGCCTTCATCTCCTGCCAGGACTCGCGGTCGACGCTCTCGTTGTACTCGAGCGGCAGGCTGTACTTGCGCCCGTTCTCGGTCGCATCCGGGTTCGTGAACCCGTGCTTGGCGCCCGGGTAGGCGACGAACCTGTAGTCGACGCCGAGCTCCTCCATCTCCTGGCGGAAGCCTGCCTGCTCCTCGGCCGAAACGAAGCTGTCGTCCTCGCCGTGGCACACCAGCACCCTGGCCTTGACGTCCCCCTTGTGGGCGGCGTGCGTCTTGCCCAGGGAACCGTGGAAACTGGCGACGCCACGCAGCTCGAGGCCGAGGCGGGCGGCGTGCAACGACAGCGCTCCACCGAGGCAGTACCCCATGACGCCGAGCCGCGAGGCGTCCACGCCCGGCTGACGCGACAGCTGGTCGACCGCCGCGCGCACGCGTGCGCTCGTGCCTTCCATGTCGGCGAACAGCCCGTTCATGAGCGAGCCCGCCTCGTCGGCATCCGCGGCTACCTTGCCGTTGCCGTACACGTCCGCCGCGAGCGCGACGTACCCGAGGCCCGCGAGTTCCCGCGCCCGTCGCTTCTGGTAGTCGTTGAGTCCCCACCACTCGCCGAACACGACGATGCCCGGGCGCGGCTCCGTTTGGGACGCGTCCCACGCGAGGTAGCTGACCAGGGTGGCGCCGCCGGCGTTGTAGGTGACCATCTCCGTCTTGATGTTCGCTGTCATGGTGGGCTCTTGGTTCTGGTTGTACGGGTGGTCCGGGCAGTCAACCCGCCGCGGCCGGCGCTGTCAACCCGTCTACGCGCCAGGGCGGGAAACGCCGGTTTTCCCCTGCGGAATACAGCACCACGACGTTGCCCGCGGGGTCCCGCAAGCGCGCCTCCCGCCACAGCCAGGGCTGGTCCTTCGGCGGATGCTCGAACTCCAGGCCGCGGCGCATCAACCGCTCGCAGATCTCATCGAGCGGGTCGCACTCGAAGTAGATCTCGGACCGCTCGCCGGGCGACAGGTCGTGGGACAACTCGACCGAGAAGGTGGCCTCGCCCTCCGGGCACTCGAAGCGCACGTAGCGCGGCCTGCTGTCCACGATCAGATGGAATCCGAGCCGTTCGTAGAACTCGGTACAGGCGCCCACGTCGCCGGCCTTGAGCGTGACCTGGTTCAGTCGCATCGGTGCCTCCCGGTCGTCGCAGCAAGTATCCCACGCGCGCGCTGCGGGACGGGACGGCGCATGCGCGACAGGGATGCGCAGCGACGACGGCCGGCGGCAACCGCTAGAATCGCCGGGCCGCCGCCAGGGAACCGCCGATGCGATCCGAACCCCGCCATCACCACCCGTCATGGATCGCCGCCACCGCAGCCGCCCTGGCGCTGACCGCGTGCCAGCCGAGCGCAGTGCGCGAGGCGCCGGCGAGGAGCCCCGCACCCCATGCCGCCGCCGTCGCCGGTGTGGCTGCCGCCAATCCCTACGCCGTGGAGGCCGGACTCGACGTCCTGCGCGCCGGCGGCAGCGCCGCCGATGCCGCGGTCGCCGTGCAGGCCATGCTCGGGCTCGTCGAGCCGCAGAGCTCCGGCATCGGCGGCGGCGCCTTCCTGCTCTACTACGACGCGCAGACGGCCCGGGTCACGGCCTTCGATGGCCGGGAAGCCGCGCCGGCGGGCGCGACGGCCGGCATGTTCCTCGGGCCGGACGGTGCGCCGCTCGGCTATCGTGACGCCGTGACCAGCGGCCGCTCGACCGGCGTCCCGGGCGTCATGCCCATGCTCGGCGCGGCCCACGAGCAATTCGGCAGGTTGCCCTGGAGCCGGCTCTTCGATGCCTCCGTCCGTGCCGCGGCGGACGGCTTCACCGTGCCGCAAAGGCTCGGTGCCTACGTCAACGGCCAGGTACCCGGGTCGGGGGTCAGCCGGCAATTCCCGCAGGTGAGCCTGCCGGATGCTCTGGCACTGTTCACGCGCCCGGACGGCTCGACGATCCAGCCCGGCGACCTGCTGCGCAACCCGGACTACGCAGACACGTTGAGGACGCTGGCCGACCGCGGCCCGCGGGCGCTGCTCGAGCCGCCGATCGCCGACCGGATCATCGCCCGGACTCACGACGAGCCGCTGCCCGGGACGCTGTCCCGCCCGGATTTCGCGACCTACGAGCCGCGCACGGGAGAGCCCGTGTGCGGGCCGTTCCTGGTCTACGTGGTCTGCGTCCCGCCGCCGCCTTCGAGCGGCGTCTCGTTGCTGCAGCTGCTCGCGATCCTCGAGGCGACCGACATCGCCTCGCGCGGACCGGAGGATCCGCAGGCCTGGTTCCTGTTTGCCGAGGCCAGCCGCCTGATGTACGCGGATCGCAACGAGTACATCGCCGACCCGAAGTTCGTGGAGGTCCCGGTGCACGAGCTCCTCGAGCCGGGCTACGTCGCCGCACGCGCCACGCTGATCGGAGGGCGTGCCGGCCCGGCACCCGAGCCAGGCCGGCCGCCCGGTTTCGCGCGCGGCGCGGATGCGACGGTCGAGGCCTCCGGCACCAGTCACTTCGTCGTCGTCGACGCCGAAGGCGACGTCGTGTCGATGACCACCTCGGTCGAATCGTTGTTCGGCTCAGGGCGCGCCGTCGGCGGCTTCTTCCTGAACAACCAGCTCACGGACTTCTCGTTCCGGCCGGAGACGGAAGGCAAGCCGTCATCGTGCTGGACGGCGAAGGAAAGCTGCTCGCGGCGCTCGGCTCGCCGGGCGGCTCTTCCATTCTCGCCTACAACGCCAAGACGCTCCTCGGGCTGCTCGCCTGGAAGATGCCGCTGCAGGAGGCAATCGACCTGCCGAACCTCGTGGCTTCCGGCGGGAACTTCTACGGCGAGGCGGGCCGCTTCCCGACTGCCGTCGCCAGCGGTCTGGCCGATCGCGGCATCGAGGTGAAGTCCGGGCGGGGCGAGAATTCCGGGCTGCACGGCATCGTCGTGCAGCAGGATGGTCGCATCGAGGGCGCCGCCGATCCGCGCCGCGAAGGCGTGTGGCGCACGGTTCGGTGAAGCCATGACGCTCACCGCGCAGGTCGCGCTGTTCCTCGCGGCCACGGTCATCGTGGTGCCGCTTTTCAAGTGGCTCAGGCTCAGCGCAGTGCTGGCATACCTTGCCGCAGGCGTGGTGATCGGCCCCTGGGTACTCGGGCTCGTCGACGACGTCGACGCGATCCTGCACTTCGCCGAGCTCGGCGTCGTGCTGCTCCTGTTCGTCATCGGCCTCGAGCTCCAGCCATCGCGCCTGTGGGCGCTGCGGCGCAGCGTGTTCGGCACCGGCGGGCTGCAGATGACCCTGACCACGTTCGTGCTCGCGGCCGCCGGGCTCTGGCTGGGACAGCCGCCGCTGCAGTCCGTGGTCATCGCGTTCGCGCTGTCGCTTTCCTCGACCGCGCTCGTGCTGCAGGTGCTGGCGGAGCGCAACGAGCTGAAGGCGCACCACGGGCGCTCGGCGTTCGGCATCCTGCTGTTCCAGGACATCGCCGTCATGCCCGCGCTCGCGCTGCTCCCGCTCGCCGCTGCGGGCGGCGGCACGCTCGAGCTCGGTACGCTCGGCTTCGGGGCCCTCGTGTTCGCCTCGGTCGTGGTCGGCGGGCACTATCTGCTGCGGCCCGTGTTGCGGATCGTGGCACTCACCCGCGTACCGGAAGCCTTCACGGCGGCCGCGCTGCTCGTGGTGCTCGGCACGGCGCTGCTGTTCGAGGCCGCGAGCCTGTCGATGGCGCTCGGCGCATTCATCGCGGGCGTCCTGCTCGCCGACAGCGAGTACCGCCACGAGCTCGAGGCGAACATCGAGCCGTTCAAGGGACTCCTGCTCGGGCTGTTCTTCATCGCGGTCGGCATGTCCGCGAACCTCGGGCTGCTCGCGGAACGGCCGCTGTTCGTGCTCTCGCTCGCGATCGCCTTCCTGCTGCTCAAGGGCCTGACCATCTGGGTCGTGGCGCTGCTCAGCCGTCATCGAGGCGCGGCCGCACGCAAGCTCGCCGTCACGATGGCCGGCGGTGGCGAGTTCGCCTTCGTGCTGTTCAGCATCGCCGCGCGCGACAGCATCCTCGACCCCGAGATCGCGGACCTCTTGCTGATCGTCGTGACCCTGACGATGATCGTCTCGCCGCTGCTCATGTCGCTGCACGCGCGGATCGAGGAGCGGCTGGCCGGCCCCGTCGCCGGGCCGGCGTTCGACGACATCCCGGCCGAGGAGGAGCCGCGCGTGATCATCGCCGGCTTCGGCCGCTTCGGGCAGATCGTCGCGCGCGTGTTGCGTGCCAAGCGCATCCGGTTCACGGCGCTCGAGGCCAGCCAGACACAGGCCGACTTCGTGCGCCGCTTCGGCAACAAGCTCTACTACGGGGACGCCTCGCGCATCGACCTTCTGCGGGCGGCGGGCGCCGGCAAGGCGGAAGTGCTGGTGCTCGCCATCGACGACGTGGAGGCCTCGGTGCGCACCGCCGAGATGGTCCACCGCGAGTTCCCGCGGCTCAGGATCCTCTCCCGCGCACGCAACCGGCAGCACGCCTTCCGTCTCCTGGACATCGGCGTGCAGGTCGTGCTGCGCGAGACCTATTCCTCGAGCCTGGAGATGGCCGAGCACGCGCTCGTCGCGCTCGGCATCCCGCGCGAGCAGGCCGTGGACGACGTCCGGCGTTTTCGGGCGCACGACGAGAAGACGCTGGCGGCCCAGGCTGCGATGAAGGGCGACGAGGACAAGATTCTCCAGACTGCCCGCGAGTCGGCGGAGCAGCTCGAGCGGCTGTTCGAGGCCGATCGGGAGCCGTAGTTCGGGGCGGAGATGGGCATGGTCCCCAGTGGATGGCGCGAAAGGGACAGTCCCCTTCGGGGACAGTCCCTTCATTCGTCAGCGCCCGAAGGCCCAGCTCCGGACCGGAGGATCCCCCGCCTCGAGCAGCTGCGAGAACTCCTGCGACAGGGCGTAGGCTTCGGCGAAGCCTCCGGGACCGAGCTCGGCCTGCAGCCTGTCCTCGAGGTTGCCGCCGGTCGCGCACCGGGTCTCGCCGGACGGGCAGCGAAGCGCCTCGTTGAGCTCGTTTGACGCCGAGCAGTCGTAGCCCTTGCGGCAAGCCACCAGCAACCACGCCGCGCCCCGCAGCGGATTGCGGCCCACCGTTGCGCTGGCGATCGCGAGGCCCGCGTTGAAGATCGCCTCCGGATCGCCGGAAGCGATGGCGCGCCCGGCGCGCGACTGTGCTGCGGCCAGCGACATGTTCCGGTCCGTTCCGCCCATCGGGTCGCACGCAGAGCCGTCCACGCAATGCAGCGCCGCGTATCCTAGGGCACGCGGCTCACCCGCCCTGACAGCCTCGCCGAGCATCGTGACCCAGGCGTCCCCGGGCTGTCCTGCTCCCAGGCCCGGGAGTCCCGGATGCGCGAGGATCTCGCGACAGGCCCCCCTTGCCACTTCCGGCACCCCATCGGCGGAATCCCCGAGGCTCCGGCAGAAACGGACCGTCCGCGCGACGTGGTACTGGGCCGCGGCGTCACCCGCGCGCGCATCCCTGACGGCTTCCGACAGCGTCTCGGCCGCCGCTTCGAGCTGCGTGGAAGCGCTCTGCCACCTTCCCCCTGTCTGCGGTCGCTCCGGGACGCCCGTGACCTCCGGTGGCGGCGTCGGCATGGTCGGCACGGCGATGGTGTCGGCTCCGGTGGGGGCCTTCGCATCGACCTGCGGTACCGAGGGCGTGTCCGGAGGAGGGCGGCGGGACAACAGCAGCATGGCGCCGAGCATGAGGGCCGCAAGTGCGATCACGCCGAGCACGGCCGACAGCGCCGGCCGGTGCCGCAACCATGCCATCATGCGGGACGGCGTCCTGCCACGGTCGTCACGTGGCGACTTCCCGCAGCACCGGGCCCGTCGATGCCCGGATGTCGTGCCCGCGCCAGACAGCACTGGAGCAGTGCCTCGGCGGTGCCTCGCTCGCGAGCGCACTCACGGCCCTGGCGATCGGCCGCGAGGTCACGCTGCTCGGCGTCCCCGGCCCCCAGCAGGTCCGAGGCCTCCTTGCCCCAGCCGGCGAGCCAGGCTTCCAGCGGGCTGCAGGACAGCGCAATCAGGCCGCTCGCCAGGCAATGGCGGGTGGCGTCGTCTACCTCGCGCGGCAACCGGTCGCGAATCGCCTCCCGCATGCAGGCGAGGCTCGAAGGCGCCGGGCGCACCGCGGCGTTCCCGACCGGCGTGCACCCCTGCAGCAGGCCCGCCGAGACCAGCAGCAACGCGCCTGCGGGAGCCATCGGCGCGGCCGGTCGCGTCATCCGGGGCATGCCTGCGTGGCGATCATGCTGTACATTCTCGCGCGAAACGGCCGGCCTGCAATGCGCCGGCCCTGGGGGAGTTCCGATGAAGTGCCCTGCTTTCCTGGCCTCGTGCGTGGCCGCGCTGGCGCTTTCGACCTCGGCCGCCCGGGCCGAGTCGCCGCCGGCCGACTTCTGGCACGCCGGGCTCGTCGTCGCGGACCTCGACACGATGGATGCCTTCTACACGCGCGTCGTCGGCCTCACGCGCGTCACCGACCTGCGCATCGAGGACGCAAGCGCGCCGCATCGGTGGGACGACGCCATGCGCGTAGCCGCGCTCGACGTCCTGCTCGACATCACCGGTACCCAGGTCGAGGTCAGGCACTACCAGGGCCCGGGGGCACCGATGGCATTCGAGCTACTCAAGTACCACGGCCGGCCGGCCGGGAGCGTCGAGCGGACGATCACGAGCCCGCTCGGCCTGACGCACGTCGGCTTCACGGTCGACAGCCTGGACCGGGTCGTCGAGGCCTGCCGTCGCGAAGGCCTCGGCTCGGTGGTCAGCGAGCCGCAGGCGCTGCCGGACTTCGGCGGGCGGTTCGTCTTCCTGCGCGACCCGGAGGGCAACTACGTCGAGCTCATGGAGCCGGTGCCGGCCGAGGCCGAGGCAGAGGCAGAGGCAGAGGCAGAGGACGAGTGAAGCACGGACTCCTTGGCGCAGCCACGACGCTTGGTGGGCTGCTGCTGGCCCTCGCCGCCGGAGCCGCGGCCCCGCCGCCGACCGAGAAGCCTTCGGCCGAGGTTCAGGCGCAGATGTCAGGCCAGCAGGGCGGAAGCGAGGCGGACCCGGGCGCCGCGCTGTTTGCGGAGCACTGCGCCTCCTGCCACGACGGCCTGGTCGAACGGGCGCCCCACGTCTCCTTCCTGCAGATGATGGCCCCGGATGCGATGCTCCAGTCGCTCGACACCGGCGTCATGCGCCAGCAGGCCTCGAAGCTCTCCGCCGAGCAACGCGGCCAGGTCGTCGAGTTCCTGACGGGCGGGCGCCCGCAGCCTCCTGCGTTTCCCCCGAAGAACTGCGCACCCGACCGCATGGCCTTCGACTGGGACGACCCGCCGTTCCAGGCCGGCTGGGGAGTGGACCACTCGAACCGCCGCTTCATCCCGGCAGGCGTCGCCCGGCTGTCGCCCGCGGCCGTGCCGCGTCTGGAGCTGAAGTGGGCGTTCGCGTTTCCGGGAGCGACCCGCGCGCGCTCCCAGGCCTCGTTCGCAGGCGGCGCGGTGTACGTCGGAAGCCAGGACGGCACCGTATACGCCCTCGATCGGGAGACCGGCTGCGTGCGTTGGCGTTTCCGCGCCGGGGCCGAGGTGCGCACCGGCATCACCCTGACGCCCTGGCAGCGTGGCCGGCGTCAGGAGACCGCCCCCCTCGGGTACTTCTCGGACCTCGTCGCACGCGTGTATGCGGTGGACCTGCGCACGGGCGAGCTCGTCTGGGTCACCAAGGTCGACGATCATCCCAACGCGACGGCAACCGCCCAGCCCGTGCTGTACGGCGACCGGGTCTACCAGCCGGTGTCTTCGCTCGAAGTGGTGCCCGCCGCGGACCCCGGCTACCCCTGCTGTTCCTTCCGTGGCTCGATCGTGGCGCTGCATGCGCTGACCGGCGAGGTCGCCTGGAAGCGCTACACGATCGCGGAGAGCCCGGCAGAGGTAGGAAAGAACTCCCACGGCACGCCGATCCTGGCGCCTTCCGGCGCGCCGGTCTGGAACACGCCGACCGTGGATGCGAGTCGTGGCCTGCTCTACTTCGGCACGGGCGAGAACTACTCGTCGCCTGCCCAGGATACGAGTGACGCCATCCTGGCCATCGACCTCGCGACCGGCGTGCGGCGCTGGGTTTTCCAGGCCACGGAGGGCGACGCCTGGAATCTGGCCTGCATGCCTTTCATCCCCGACAAGGCAAACTGCCCCGAGGAGAACGGCCCGGACGTCGACTTCGCCTCTCCGCCCGCCCTGGTGGATGACGACGGCCGCGAGATCCTTGTGGCCGGGCAGAAGTCCGGAGACGTCTGGGCCCTCGATCCCGCCACCGGTAAGCTGGTCTGGCACCGCCGGGTCGGTCGCGGCGGGAACCAGGGTGGCCAGCACTTCGGGCTCGCCGTCGAGGGCCGTCGCGTCTTCGTCCCGATCTCCGACTACGACGACTCGATGCTCCCGGTCGCCGAGGCCCGACCCGGCCTCTATGCGCTCGATGCCTTCACCGGCGAGACCCTCTGGGCGACCCCGGCCGCAAACGTCTGCGGTCAGCGCAAGGACTGCGACCCCGGCATCTCGCAGGCCGTCACCGCCATCCCGGGCGTCGTATTCGCCGGACACATGGACGGTCGACTGAGGGCTTACGACTCCTCGACGGGGAAGGTGCTCTGGGAGGTCGACACGGACCGCGAGTGGCCGACGCTGTCGGGCGAGCCCGCGCGGGGCGGCTCTTTCGGCGGCGGCGCAGGCCCGATCGTCGTCGACGGACGCGTCTACGCCCTATCCGGCTACGGACTCTACTTCCACATGCCGGGCAACGTGCTGCTCGTCTTCGGAGCGCCGTAGGGCACAACCTCGCACACGCGTGGCGTGACGTCGGGCCGGATAGCCACGATTGCCCACCGCTGCGTGCCACTGGACGATGTGGACATCCTGCATGGAGTCTCGACATGACCGCTCGGCACGCCGTGTCCCTCACCACCGCGACATTCCTCGCCTTCGTCGCGACGTCCACCGCCGCGGCCGCGGACCTCGCCAACGGTCAGCGCATCTTCGAGACCGTCTGCGCGGCCTGCCACGGGCCGGGCGGGCGGCCCGATCCGGACAGCCCGGTGGTGAGCGCCTTCGACCCTCTGCCGGCGGACCTGTCCGATCCGCTGTTCAACAGCCGCGAGCCGGCCGGCGACTGGGAGCTGGTGGTGAAGAACGGCGGCCACGCGCTGGGCCTGTCGGCGCAGATGCCGGCCCAGGGCGACGCACTCTCAGAGGCCGACGTCCGGGACGTGGTCGCCTACGTCAAGACGCTCGCCGACACGCGCAGCTACCCGCCAGGCGAGATGAACTTCTTCCTGCCCGTCCGGACGAAGAAGGCCTTTCCGGAGGACGAGATCGTGTGGAAGTCGCGCTGGGATGGCCGCGACGGCGAGGACGTGTGGCGCAATGTCCTGGAAGTCGAGAAGCGCCTGGGCAGGCGGGGCCAGGGCCTGGTCGAGGTGATCCACGAGGACGACGGCGCGACCAGCGAGATCACCGAGGTCGAGATCGGCTACAAGCACGCCCTGCGGTGGAACGCCGCAACCCAATCGATCCTCTCGGGCGCGCTCGTGGTCGCGATTCCCACCGACAGCGATGAGCCCGAGGAAGTCATTCCGTATCTGGCCTACGGACGCGCGTGGTCGGACCGCTGGGTGTTCCAGGGCAGCCTCACGGCGGCATTCCCGACCGACGACGCGGGCTCCGGTGAGGCCGCTGTCGCCGGCGCGGTCCACTACCGCTGGACGCCCTGGCCGCGGCGTGTCTTCCCCGGACTCGAGTTGACCGCGACCATCCCCTTCCGCGACCCGGGCGGTGACCGCGTGCAGTTCACCGTAGTGCCGCAGCTCAGGTTCGGCCTGACGCGCGGCGGTCACGTGGCGCTGAACCTCGGCCTCGAGCTGCCCCTCAGCGACCAGAGCTGGGACTACCGGGCACACGTGAACCTGCTCTGGGACTTCGCCGACGGCAGCTTCTTCAAGGGCTGGTAGGACGCGGAGCGCGCAAGCGACGGACTCGACAACAGCTGCGCGTGGCAGACGAAACGGAGATCTTTCGATGCAGGAAGCGCTGGGCAACGCGGAAAAGCAGGCCATCCTGGAAGCACTCGATGACGAGCATCGTGCCTGGGCGACCTACGACCAGGTGATCCGGGACCACGGACCGGTGCGGCCGTTCATCAACATCCGTGATGCCGAGGCGCGCCACATCGGCGCGCTGGCTTCGCTGCTCAGGCGCTACGGCCAGGAAGTCCCGGCCAATCCGTGGTTGGGCCGGGTGCCGAGTTATTCCAGCGTGCGGGAGGCCTGCGTCGCCGGTGTCGACGCCGAGATCGCCAACGCGCAGCTGTACGAGCGTTTGCTGGCCACCGCTCGGCACGAAGACGTCAAGCAGGTGTTTGGCAACCTGCAGGAGGCCTCGCAGGAAAGGCATCTCGAGGCGTTTCGTCGCTGCGTGTCACGGCAGCGCGCCTGAGGGCCGCGCGCCGGACCCCGGTTCAGGCCTTGCGCGAAGTCCGCGCTTCCGCCTCCTTCTTCTCGCGGAACCGGATCATGAACCGCTGGAAGGCGCCGGGAGCGAGACGCTTGAAGCGCCACAGGTAGCGATAGCCGGTCGGGAGCACGATGTGGCCGGCGCCGGCCGCCGCACGCGCGAGGATCTCGAGCGCGACCGGCTCGGCCTCCAGGTTCGAGGCCTGCATGATCTTGCGCGCCGTCGTGAGCGCTTCTGCGGGCGCCCGCGCGTGCTCGAGGAGACGCGTGCGGAAGAAGCCAGGCATCGCGACTGCCACCTGGATGCTGTCCCGGCTGTGCTCCTGTTGCAGCGTCTCGGACAGCGCGACGACCGCCGCCTTGCTCGCGTTGTAGGCGCTCATGTCCGCACCGCTGACGAAGCTCGCGGCGCTCGCCACGTTGACGATCAGCCCGGAGCCGGAGGAGAGCATGTGCGGCAGCTCGGCGCGGCAGCTGTTGGCGACGCCGAGCAGGTTGACGCGCAGGATCCACTCCCAGTCCTCGACCGGAGTCTCGAGGAAGCGCCCCGCCACCGCGACGCCCGCCGCATTCATCGCGAAGTCGAGTCCCTCGTGCTGCGAGGCGAACCGGTCGACGGCGGCCGTCACCGACACGGGGTCGCTCGTGTCCACGACATCGGTCGACACTTCCGCGGCACCGTCGGCGGACAGCATCCGGGCGGAGGTCCCGAGCCGCTCGGCATCGCGGTCGAGGAGCCCTATCTTCCAGCCGCGGCGTGCGAGCCACGCGGCCGTGGCGAAGCCGAGGCCGCTGGCGCCGCCGGTGATCACCGCTCGTCGGTGGGGAAAGCGCGCGTCGAGGCGGGCGAGGTTGCTCTCGTTCATACGCGGATTGTAGGAAAGGTCCGTGCCGTCCGTCGCTCCCGGCGACGAATCCGGCTGCCCGCGGTGGGTCGTGGGGTCCGCAGGGCTTGATTTGGGCCGTCAATTGATTCATCTAGCCTGCGGGGAAGCATCGATGGGATCGCCGTGAACCTCCGAGACCTTCAGTACGTGGTCGCTCTGGCCGAGACCGGCCACTTCGGCGAGGCGGCGGAACGCTGCCACGTCAGCCAGCCGACGCTCTCGGCGCAGATCAAGAAGCTCGAGGAGTACCTCGGCGTCGCCCTGTTCGAGCGCCAGCCCCGCAACGTCACGCCGACGGAGGTCGGCACGCAGATCATCGAACGCGCGCGGCGCGTCCTGCAGGAAACGGCCGACATCCGGGAACTCGCGCGGGCGAGCCGGGACCCGCTGACCGGCCGGCTGCGGGTCGGACTCATACCCACCATCGGACCGTACCTGCTGCCGCGGGTCGCCATGAAGCTCAAGCGCAGCCTGCCGACGCTGTCGCTCATGCTCTACGAGTACCAGACGGGGCCGCTGGTTGCGAAAGTGCGCGAAGGCGTGCTGGACCTGGCGATCCTGGCGCTGCCCGCCGACACTTCCGGACTCCAGACGCGCTCCCTGTTCGCCGAGGCCTTCGTCCTGGCCATGCCTCGCCACCACCGGCTGGCCGCGCGCAAGCGGGTGAAGCCGGCCGACCTCGAGGGCGAGACGCTGCTGCTGCTCGAGGAGGGGCACTGCCTGCGCGACCAGGCGCTCGAGGTGTGCGGGGCGGTGCCGGTCAACGAGGAGCAGGACTTCCGCGCGACGAGCCTCGAGACGCTGCGCCAGATGGTCGCGGCGGGTCTCGGCATCACGCTGCTGCCGCGCCTCGCCGCCGAAGGCCCGATCGCCGGCGCGCGCGGGCTCGAGCTCCGGCCGTTCGCACCGCCCTCGCCTTCCCGCATGGTCGGGGCGGCCTGGCGGCCGTCCACGACGCGAGGCGCCGCGATCGACGCCGTGTGCGAAATCGTCGCCACGGCCGCAGGCTGATGAAGGCCCTGGGCGTCGACGACCAGCCGCCGTTCCGGGCGGCTTTGCGGCAAACCCGACCGCGAAACCGGGCCCGGGCGTCGCGCGTGTTCCTCGGGCTCGACACCAGCGACACGGCCCAGCTATTACTGGAGTGAGCCCTCGGCGGATGCGGCCGCGGCCATGACGAAGGCGTCCATGGCCAGGACTCCGTACGTGAATCCCCCCGGGACGCGCAACCCCGTCGCTCCCCTGCCAGCCGCGCCGAGCGCGACCAGCAGCGGGAGAAAGTGCTCCTCGGTCGGGTGATTCTGTGCGGCATGCGGCCCGAGTTCACGGAACGCGGCGAGCGCATCGGCGTCGCCCGCCTCGAGCCGCGCCGCGGCCCAGTCGGCGAACCCGCTCACCCAGTCCGGCGGGCGGGCATCCGCTGCGCGGCCGTGAATCTCGCCGAGATTGTGCGTCAACCCGCCGGAGCCCAGCACGAGGACGCCTTCATCGGCGAGCGGCCGCAGGGCACGCCCGAGATCGAGGTGCCAGGCGGCCCCACGCCGCGGGACGACGGAGAGCTGCGTCACGGGCAGGGCGGCCTCGGGGTACAGGTAGCGGAGCGGCACCCAGGCGCCGTGGTCGAGCCCGCGGTCCTCGGATACGCGGGGCTCGAGGCCCGCGGAGTCGAGCAGCGAGCGCGTGCGTTCGGCCAGGGCCGGTGCGCCGGGTGCGTCGTAGCCGAGCTCGTAGAGCCTGCGCGGAAATCCGGAGAAGTCGTGAATGATCGGCGATCGTGCCACCCGGCTGACGGTCGGCGAAGTCGTCTCCCAGTGCGCCGAAACGACCAGAATCGCCTCCGGCCGCGGCAGTCGCTCACGCGCGAGCGTGCGCATCATCGGGCCAGCGGTGGCGGGCTCCAGGGCGAGCATCGGGGAACCGTGGGAGACGAAGACGGGCGGGATGCGAGTCATGTGTGGCCTCTGGGGCGCGAAGGGCGACGCCCGTACCCGGCGTGGTGCCGGGCACGGGTGGATCGCAACTCAGGCGGCCTCGGCGGCATAGTCCGCGCGCCCTGCCGGACGACGCTCCGGGAGCAGCGCCAGGCGCCCGTCGCCGAGCAGGACCTGCACTACGGACGATACGGCGAGGAACGCCGGGTACTCCCAACCGCCGTTCGGCGCGGAGAACACCCACCCGTTGCCCCAGTGCACGAAGGCGGCGCCCAGCAACACGGGGAGAAGCGCCCCTGCCACGACGCGGGTGCGAATGCCCAGGATCAGCGCTGCGCCGCCGATGATCTCTGCGGCCGTGACGGCGTAGGCGGTCCAGCCGGGGAAGCCGACGGACTCGAAGAATCCGACCGTGCCGGGCAGGGTGAAGACGAATACCTTGAGCAGCCCGTGCGAGAGGAACATCACGCCGAGCGCGAGGCGGTTGACGAAAGCGGCGGTGGCAGCCTGGTTGGGGGTCATGTCGGTCTCCTCAGGATGTCGCGCGCCACCATGGCTGCGCGTTGTCCGGCAAGTTACTATCCCGTAATTGACTGATAAATGACCTTTCCGAGAACAGACTGATCCTGTAGTCGGTACAATCTGCCTTTCGCAGGGAAGGAAGCCGCCATCGACCTCATCACCCGCATGCGCGCGTTCGCTCGCGTCGCCGAGGAGCGCAGCTTCACGGCGGCGGCAGAGCGACTCGGCATCACCCGCGGCATGGCGACGCGCTACGTCGCCCAACTCGAGGAGCATCTCGGCGCCCGGCTGCTCAACCGCACGACGCGGCGCGTCAGCCTCACCGAGGCTGGCGCCGCCTATCTCGAGCGCTGCAGCCAGCTGCTCGCCGACCTCGAGGAAGCGGAGGCCGTTGCCACGGCGCATGTCGCGGAGGCTCGCGGCACGCTGCGCGTCACCTGCGCGCTGGCTTTCGGCGTGCGCTACGTGGCGCCGCTGATTGGCGACTACATGCAGGCGCATCCTCGCGTCGTGGTCGACCTGTCGTTCAACGACCGCACCGTCGACCTCGTCGAGGAGGGCTACGACGTGGCCGTCCGCATCGGCGCGCTGCCGAACTCCTCGTTGAGCGCCCGACGCCTGGCCTCGACGCGCATGGTCGTTTGTGCCGCGCCGGCTTATTGGCGCCGCCGCGGCCGGCCCGCAACTCCCGAGGACCTCGCCGAGCACGATGCCCTGCACTACGTGTACTCCGCGACCAGCGACGAGTGGCGCTTCGCAGATGCGACGGGCGCGCCGCGCAACGTCCGCATCAGGCATCGCCTGCGCGCCAACAACGGCGACGCGCTGCTGCGCGCGGCGATCAGCGGCCTGGGCGTTGTGCAACTGCCGTCGTTCATGGTGCACGATGTACTGACCCGCGGTGAGCTCGAGGCGGTGCTGGGGGAGTTCTGCGCGCCCGAGCTGGGCGTCCACGCCGTGTATCCGGCGCGGCGGCTGCTGGCAGCCAAGGTGCGATGTTTCGTCGACTATCTGGCCGACCGGTTTGCCGGTGCCAGCTGGGACGACGATCGAGGAAGGCCGCAGCGCCGCAGGCGGAGCGGTTCCCGGAATGCGTGAAGGAGGTGCGAAATGGTGAGCCTGCCCATCGACCTGCGTTCCGACACCGTCACCCGGCCGACCGACGCGATGCGCGCCGTCATGGCCGCAGCAGAAGTCGGCGACGACCAGTACGGCGAGGACCCGAGCATCATCCGCGTGCAGGAACGCACAGCGGAGCTGCTCGGGAAGGAGGCGGCCCTGTGGTTTCCGACCGGCACCATGACCAACCAGGCGGCCTTGCGACTGCTGACGCGGCCGGGCGACGACGTCGTCGTCAGCCGCGAGGCGCACGCCGTGTGGCACGAGGCCGGCGCCTCCGGGCGCAATGCCGGCGTGCAGTTCACCGAGATCGGCGAGCGCGGTGCCTTCACCGCCGGGGAATTCCGTACGGCGTGCAAGCCACAGGGCCACTTCATGTACCCGGGCACGACGCTCGTGGAGATCGAGAACACGCACAACCGGGCGGGCGGCATCGTGTTCCCCGTGGGCGAGCTCGAGCGGATTTGCAGCGCCGCTCGCGAGCTCAACGTGTCGAGCTATCTCGACGGTGCACGGCTGTGGAATGCGGCAGTCGCGACCGGGCTGCCGCCCGCGACGATCGCCGGACCGTTCGACCTCGTGTCCGTATGTCTGTCGAAGGGGCTCGGCGCCCCCGGCGGCTCGCTGCTCTCCGGATCGCGGGAGCTCATTGCCCGCGTCGTGAGGGAACGGCGCATGCTCGGTGGCGCCATGCGCCAGTCGGGCGTGTTCGGCGCCGCCGGACTGCACGCGCTCGAGCATCACTACGAGCGACTGGCCGAAGACCATGCCAACGCCGCGCTGATCGGCGAGACGCTGTCGGCCTGCCCGGGGATCCTGCTCGATCCGTCGACCGTGCAGACCAACATCCTGGTCTTCGACCTCGCACCCGGCGCACCCGATGCCGCGACGCTCGTCGCGCAGGCTCGTGGGCACGGTGTGCTGCTGAACGCGTTCGGCCCGCGCCGCGTGCGGGCGGTGACGCATCTGGACGTGACGACGGCGCAGTGCGAGCACGCGGCGGGCGTCATCGCCTCGCTTGCGGAGGGCCGGACGCTCTGATTGGGATCGGTCGCGCGGGTTGCTCCTTCGGGATCGTCCTCGCACGGGCCACGCGCGCACCGGACTCGTCCATGAATGGTTCTCATGAAGACGCCGCGCGCCTTATCCTGCGCGCTTTAGCGTCCTCGGGACAGCGCAACATGCGTCTCGCTGTCGGTTTCCTGGCTTCCTGCGTCGCCGCCTGCTCCGCGTCTCCGGGTAGCGAGCTACCCGCACTCGCTCTCGCAGCCGACAGTCTGACGGTGTCGGGCGTGTCGTCGGGTGGCTACATGGCCGTGCAGTACCAGGTCGCCTACTCCGGCTCGGTCGCGGGCGCGGGCATCGTAGCCGCGGGGCCCTGGTACTGCGCGCAAGGGTCCGTGTCGATGGCCCTCGGTGCCTGCATGAAGGGCGAGGACCCGGCACCCGACGTGTCGGCGCTTGTCGCGGCGGCCCGCGAGGCCGCCAGGAAGGGCTCGATCGACGACATCGCCGGACTCGCCGACGACCGGGTGTGGATATTCCACGGCACGAAGGATGACCGCGTGAGGCGCCCCGTGCCCGACGCGCTCGTCGCCTTTTATCGCGGCTTCGTCCCCGAGTCGCAGATCGCGTACGAGTTCGACGTCCCCGCGGCGCACGGGTTCCCGACGCTCGACGAGGGCGTCGCCTGTGATACGGCGAGCGAGCCGTGGCTCAACGACTGCGAATTCGACGCGGCGGGGCAGCTCCTGCAGCACCTGTACGGGCCGTTGAAGCCGCCGGCGGGCTTCCCCGAGGCGAACCTCCGCGAGTTCGACCAGGGCCGGTACGCCGCCGGCGAACTGCCGTCTATGGCGCGGACCGGCTACGTCTACGTGCCGCGGCGTTGTGCGGAAGGCGCTCAGTGCCGCGTGCACGTGGCATTCCACGGCTGCCGCCAGGGCTCCTCGTTCGTGGGCCGCGCCTTCGTCCGCAACGCCGGCTACAACCGCTGGGCGGAAGCCAACGACATCGTCGTGCTCTATCCGCAGGCCGCGAAGAGCCTGGTCTCGCCGCTGAACCCGCAGGGCTGCTGGGACTGGTGGGGCTACACCGGCCCGGACTACGCCACGCGCAGCGGCGCACAGCTCGTTGTCGTGCACCGCATGCTCGAGGCGATCGGCCTGAAGGAGTAAGTCCTGCGGGACGTCGGTCGCAGGACGCCTGCGACAGCCCGTTCGGCCGGCCTGCCGGTTCATCGTAGCTCTCATACGGAACAAGGACTTGCGTCGAAAAGGAAAATAGGAATGTCCCTATTTTCCGAATTCGACCATCTTGCGGGCGCCTTCGGCGAATCGACGTGCCGCGTCTGTATCGTCGGCGCGGAAGGAACGGGGCGGGATGTCGATGCCGCGGGCGCAGGCCGGCCGCGCCGCGAGCGCATCGAGCCAGCGCCGCAGGTGGGGCATGTCGTCGACCGTGATGCCGGACCACTTGTGCGTACGCACCCAGGCCCAGTTCGCGATGTCCGCGACGGAATACTCTCCGGCCAGGTACTCGTGATCCGCCAGTCGGCCGTCGAGCACACGGAACAGGCGCCGCACCTCGCCCTGGTAGCGGTCGATCGCCGGCTGGATCTTCTCCGGGAAGTAGCGGTAGAAGACGTTGGCCTGCCCCATCATCGGTCCGATGCCGCCCATCTGGAACATCAGCCACTGCATGACGAGCGAGCGCCCCTTCGGGTCCCCCGGCATCAGCCGCCCGGTCTTCTCCGCGAGGTAGACGAGGATCGCGCCCGACTCGAACACGACGAAGTCGCCTTCGTCGCGATCGACGATCACGGGAATGCGGCCGTTCGGATTGAGTGCGAGGAACCAGTCCTGCCTCTGCTCGAGCGTGGCGAGGTCGACCACGCGCACGCGGTACGGCAGGCCGAGTTCCTCTAGCGCTATCGAGACCTTGTGGCCGTTGGGCGTGGCGGCGGTGTAGAGATCGATCACGGGTTGCTCCGGCGGCGGCGCCTCTTCGACCGACGATGATACGCGGCCGGCGCGGCGCGGAACGACCGTCGCCTTGTACTAATGTAGGAAGAAGCCCCGGTCCGAAGCCATTAGCTTGCACACTTCAACGGGGCGCGCAGCATCGCGCGCTTGAAACGGAGAGCCACATGATTCCCGGCCCGCTGCCCCTCATCCCGGACATCATCCGCCTCAATGGACGCTGGCGGCGGCGTCAGCCGGCGGTCGGCTGCGGCGACGAGGCGCTCGACTGGGGCGAGTTCGACCGGCGGACGGAGCAGGTCGCCAACGCACTCGCGGCCCTGGGCCTCGGCCGCGGCGATTCCCTGTCCCTCCTCATGAACAACGGCATCCCGATGGTCGAGGCGATGTTCGGCGCGATGAAGGCCGGCGTGTGCGTGGTGCCGATCAACCTGTCGGTCAACGACGAGGGCATCGAAGGCATGATCCAGGACTCCGGCGCACGTGCGGTCGTGGCCACACCGCAGCAGCGGGGCCGCCTGGACCGCCTGCGCGGACGGCTTGCGGCAGTCGCCGAAGGCGGCTGGATCTGCGTGGCAGGCGGCGAGGGCTGGACCGACTTTGCCGCGTGGCGCGACACGGCCGGATCGGGACCCTGCCCGGTGGAACCGGACCCGGACGAGCCCTGCAACATCATCTACAGCTCCGGCACGACGGCGCTGCCCAAGGGCATCGTCCACTCCCATCGCCGGCGGATCGAGTGGGCATACGACTGCGGCATCGCGCTGCGCTACGGCTCGGACGCCGTGACGATCTGCCCGGTGGGACTGTTCTCGAACATCAGCTGGCTGGCGATGCTGTGCACCTTCCTCGCCGGCGGCCGAATCGTGGTCATGGAGCACTTCGATCCGGCCAACTTCCTGGCCACCGTCGAGCGCCACCGCTGCACCCACGTGGCGATGGTGCCGCTGCAGTTCCAGAAGATCGTCGAGGACCCGGCCTTCGGCCGGCACGACGTCAGCTCCATGAAGCACATGTGCACGGTCGGCTCGCCGATGCACGTCGATCTCAAGCTGCGCGTGGCGCGCGACTTCGACTGCCAGCTCACGGAGCTGTACGGACTGACGGAGGGCATCATCACGACGCTCGACCCCGAGGACGTCGTGTCGAAGACCGCCTCGGTCGGCAAGCCCATCCCGGGAACCGACCTGCGGATCGTCGACGAGGAGGGCCGCGAGTGCCCGACCGGGGAATCCGGGGAGATCTGCGGCTGGTCGCGGTTCGTGATGAGCGGCTACCACAACCGGCCGGAGGCCACCGCCGAGGCCCTCTGGGACGACGAGCAAGGCCGGCCGTGGCTGCGCACCGGCGACATCGGCCGGCTCGACGAGGACGGCTACCTGTATATCGTCGACCGCAAGAAGGACATGATCCTCTCGGGCGGGCAGAACATCTACCCGGCGGACATCGAGGCCGTGCTGAAGACCCACGCGGCCGTCTTCGACTGCGCCGTCATCGGCATCCCGCACGAGAAGTGGGGCGAGACACCGCTGGGACTGGTGGTGCGCCGGCCGGGACACGATGAGGTCGACGCACAAGCGCTGCGCGTCTGGGCCAACGGGCAGCTGGGCAAGCAGCAGCGCCTGGCGCGCGTCGAGTTCCGCGACGACCTGCCCCGAAATCCCAACGGCAAGCTGCTCAAGCGCGAGCTGCGCAAGCCCTACTGGCAGTAGCCGGTGCGGCTCAACCCGGCGGCCCGTAGACCCGTCCGTCGAGGTCGCGGAAGCGCTGCGTGCTCCTGCGGCCGGGCTCGGGGCGGCGCAGCACCTTCTCCTGCCGCGCATAGTCGACCAGCGCCTGGGCATAGTCGAGGAAGGTGTCCTCGCGCCGCGACTCCTCGATGCGCGCCATGCTCGCGTAACCGTCGCGGCCCGCCGCGATGAAATTGTTGGCGACGACCCGGTAGGTACGCGACTCGTCGAGCGGCTCCCACGCTTCGCCGTTCCAGAACTCGATGCCCGAGAGCCTGCCCTCGTCGCGGCTGCGCGCCAGGTCCACGTTCCACCTGAGACCCGCCGCGTAGGGATAGGCCCCGGAGTTCGCGCTCAGGTCCCTGATGAAGTAGTCGACTGCTTCCTCGAGCACCCGTCGGATTTCCGCACCGGTCATCTGCAATCGCACCAGCGTGTTCTTGTACGGCAGGGACAGGTAGGCGTCGCCGACCGTGAACGCCCCCTCCGCCATGCCGTTGCGCACGCCGCCGCCGTTCTGGATCGCGAGATCCGCCCCGCCAAAGCGCTGCGCCTGCGCCAGGAAGGCCTCGGCCGCAAGCGCCTGGGCGTCGCCGCCTTGCGCGTCCGTCGACTCGGCACAGCCCGGGGCTCCGTCGCGACTGCGGTCGTGGCTGCCCGGCACCCGACGCAGGCACAGGCGTTGCGGAACGTCCGCCAGCTGCTCGCCGGTGAAAGTCCGGATCTGGTTGCGATAGACGTCGAGGACCCGCTCCGCGTGCGGGTCCGGCTCGAAGGTCCGCAACACCTCGCTCGACTGCACGGCCCGAAGGACCCGCTCGCGCGCGGCACCCGCCAGCGCCTCGCCGTGACGACGGTAGTCGTCGCCGACGAGCAGCACCGGCGTCCCCTCGCAGGACAGCACCCGCCCTGCTTCGTCGAAGCGCAGGTCCAGCACGCCGAGCACCCAGGTGTACTGCCACGCCTGCACGACGCAGACGGTGTCGCCGTCCGCATTGGCGAGCCGGGTCGGATACGGGCCCTCGGGGCTCAGCCCGTAGCGCCCGAACTGCTCGCCCAGCAGCGTGTGCGAGTCGCCGCCGACGATCGCGTCCACACCGGACAGCCGCCGTGCGAGCTCCAGGTCCGCGCGATAGCCGACATGCGTCAGCAGCACGATGATGTCCACGCCCTGCGCCCGCAGCACGTCGATCTGCGTCTGGGCGGTGGCCGCCTCGTCGAGGAAGCGGGTCCCGGCATCCGGATTGGAGGATGCCTTGGTCTTGACGGCCACGTCGATGCCGACGATGCCGATGCGCCGGCCACCGCGCTCCAGTACGACGTGGGGAAGCAGGTAGTCGTCCGCGTCGAAACGCGCCAGTGGCGACACGCCGACCTCGGGCTCCACGTTCGCGCCCAGCGACGGGCTCCTGCAGTCCCAGGTGCGCTTGCTCAGGTAGTCGAGGAAGCGCTTGAGGCCCGCGTCGCCCGCGTCGAACTCGTGGTTGCCGACGGCGAAGGCGTCGAAGCACACCTGGTTCATGAGGTCGGCGTCCGCCTCGCCGTGAAATAGCGTGAAGTACAGGTCGCCGGTGATCGCATCGCCCGCGTGCAGTTTCAGCAGGTTGTCGGCGCCCCGCTCGAACTCGGCGAATGCCGAGACCAGCTGCGGAAAGCCGCCGAAGCTCACGTCGGTCGGCTCCCCGTCGAGCCGCAGGCTGCCGCCGTTGTCCGGAGCCACGCGCGAGTGGTGGTCGTTGATGTGCAGGACGCGGAGCGAAAAGGGCTCGGCTGCGGCCGGCTCGGGGCGATGCGCCTGCGTCTGGCAGGCCAGGAGCAGCGGCGCGACGAGGCACGCGATTGCGGCGGACCGCAACCGGCAAGGGAGTGGCTCCAGCATCCGGCTATCTTACTTTCGTCGGCCGCTACTGCGCAGCTGCGCAGCACCGCCGCTCGTGCGGCGGCCGCCTGCCCCGTCCGCCCCGGGCGTGCTATAAGTCGCCGAGCCGCGTGAGGGGGGACAGGGCTTCGCGCCGCGCAAGCCCGGAGGAGCCGGTGACGACCGAGACCCGGTGGCCGATCGAGCCCGACGTCGAGCGGCGGCTGCTCGCACCCGTCGCCGATCCCGACCTCGACGATTACTTTGGAGCTTCGCATCATGCCGAGCTGCGCGCGCTCGCGCGCGCGGCCCGCAGCCAACGCGGCGGCGAGGGAGTGCTCATCCTGCCGGGCCTCATGGGCTCGACGCTCGGGCGGCTTCGCGGCAATGGCCGTCGTGACGTGAAGTGGTTCGACCCGGTCGAGATCGCGCTCGGCGGCCTCGTCCAGCTGGCGCTGCCGTCCACGCGGCGCATCGAGCCGCTCGGCGTGCTGCTCTTCGCCTACCTGCGGCTCAAGCTGTCGCTGCGCGCGGCCGGCTTCGACGCAGCGTTCCACCCCTACGACTGGCGCCGGAGCGTCGCAGCGGCCGGACGACTGCTCGGCGAGCGCCTCGAGGCCGGGCGCGGCCGCAAGGTGCACCTGGTCGCCCACAGCATGGGAGGCCTCGTCGCGCGCGCCGTGCTCGCCCACCCCGGGGCAGCGAGGATCGACCGCATCGTGCAGCTCGGCACGCCGAACCGCGGCGCTTTCGCCGCCGTCAAGGCCCTGCGTGGGACCTACCCGCTGGTTCGGCGCCTGGCGATGCTCGATCTGGCGCACGACGCGCGGGAGCTCGCCCGCGATGTCTTCACGACGCTCCCAGGCCTCCTCGAGCTGCTGCCCGACCCCGCCGACTGTGACGCCTTCGACCCGTTCCGCGCGGGCGACTGGCCGCGCGGTCCGCGGCCGCGCGCGCAGGTCCTGGCCGAGGCGAGACAGGCCGTACTGGACCTGCCGTCGCCGGACGACCGCTTCGCGCTCGTCGCCGGCGACGGCAGGGAGACGCTGACGGGCCTGCGGAGGCGGGACGGCCGGCTCGAGTTCCGGCGCAGCGTCGAGGGCGACGGCACGGTGCCCCTGCGGCTCGCCCGGCTGGACGGGTTGCCGACCTGGATCAGCGGCGCAGCGCACGGCGCCCTGCCCGGCGACGACGCCGTGACCCGCGCCGTCATCGAGCTGCTCCGCCAGGGCGACACCTCGATCCTGCCGCGCGAGCCGGCCTCGACGGTGCGCAAACGCGCCCGCTGGGTGGCCGAGGAGGAGCCCGACACGCGGGCCGACAAGATCTTCTGGGACGACCTCGCCGTCGAGGAGCGACGGGACTTCCTGGGCGAGTTCGTACTCGGACCGCAGGAAGAGGTACGCGGCCAGGGGCAGGCCCGATCGCCCGTCGAGCTGACGCTCGAGGCCGGTAGCATCACCGAAGCCTCTGCCGAGGCCATCGTGCTCGGCCTGTTCAGCAACGTCGAGCCGGCCGGTGCCGCGCTCGCCGTCGACGCGGCGCTCGGGGGCGCAATCGGCGACCTCGCGCATCGCCTGCGCGCCCGCTACGTGGCCTTCGCGGGGCTCGGCGGCTTCGGCCGCTACGGCCCCGACGTGCAGAGCCTCGCGGCAGCCAACGTGGTTCGCACCCTCTCCCTGGCCGGCGTCCGCGACATCGCGTGGGTCCTCTGGGGGACGGCGTCCGGCGTGGCCCCTGGGCAGGCCGCCCGGTCCCAGCTCTCCGGCCTGCTGGCCGCGCTCGCGGAGCTCGATCCGCGCCACAGACCCCGGCGCGTGACCCTCCTCTCCCGCAGCCTGCGACGGCTCGGCGCCGCGCGCTCGGCCATGGAACTGCTGCTGCGGACGGATCCGCGGTCTGCACTCGTCAGCCTGGCGCGGACCCCGGCGCGCGCGCCGCGCAAGTCCCGGCCTGTGGCGAGCGCGGACGGCGCGGCGTCCTACCTGTTCGTCCAGGAATCCGGCGGAGAGCTGCACGCCGCGCTGCTCGGCCCGACGCCGAAAGGCACGGCGCTCGCCGCGACGCGCAGGCTGGACGAGCGGCTGCTGGACCAGCACCTCGAGCGGCTGGCCGAAGGCCTGTCCGCCGACGACGTGCCCGGCTTCGGCGATCGCCTCGGCGAGTTGCTGCTGCCGGCAGCGACGCGCATGGCGCTTGCGACCCTGCGCGAGGCGCCGCTCGTCGTCGTGCACGACAGTGCCGCCTCGCGCTGGCCCTGGGAGACGCTTGCACTCGAGGGCTGGGCACCTGCCGCTGGCGCCGGCCTCAGCCGGCGCTACGCCGCGAACGGCATGTCGGTCGCCAAGTGGCGCGAGGAACGGCGGCTCACGACGAGGCTCGAGGTGCTGCTGGTCGCGAATCCCACCGAGGACCTGCCGGGAGCCGACGAGGAGAGTCGCCGGGTGCGCAAGGCACTGGATCGCGACGATGCACGCGTGACCGTCCTGCGGGGCGGCGAGGCGACCCGTGCACGGCTTCTCGAGGAGTTCCGCTCAGGTGCCTACGACGTCCTGCACTTCGCCGGGCACGCCTTCTTCGACACGTCCTCTCCGGCCTCGAGCGGAGTTCTGTGCGCGGGCGGGCGCGTGCTGTCGGGCTCGGACCTCGCTTCACTGGACGCGCTGCCCGCACTCGTCTTCTTCAACGCCTGCGAGTCGGGGCGCGTCCGGCAGATGGGCCGGGTCTCGCGCGCGCTGGCGCGCGGCACCGGCCTGGCCGAGGCCTTCCTGCGTGGCGGCGTGGCGAACTTCATCGGGACCTGGTGGCCCGTCGCGGACGTCGCTGCGTCCCGCTTCGCGGTCAACCTCTACCAGCGGTTGACGCAGGGCGAGACCATCGGCTCGGCGCTGCAGGCCGCTCGTACGGCGGTCCGCCGGCTGCGCTCCGCCGACTGGGCCAACTACCTGCACTACGGAAGCTTCGACTTCGCGCTCAAGAAGCCCGGCCGGCGCCGACCGCCGGTCAGGCTCAGGCGTTGGGAATGAACTCGTCGTCGCCCTGCTGCTCGCGCTCGAACCTGAGGAACTCGTAGTAGCCGCAACGCGACGCGTGCGGGTACTGCCTGCAAACCCCCGGGCGCGCCTGGTACACGGTGCAGCGCCGGGTGTCCCGGTCGAGGAAACGGCACACCGAGTCGAACACGTCGTCCTTGCGATGCCGCAGGATGCGCTCGTCGACTTCCTTCGTCCGGTAGCGGTACGTGAACTTCTCCCTCGCCTGCTCTACGGACAGGCCGTGGTGGCGCGCGAGGCGCGCCACGTCGCGCTCGGTCACCGCGATGCGGGGGTAGGAACAGCAGTAGCCGGGGCACTTCGAGCAGTCGTAACGCAGCCTCATCGCCGCATTATAGGCGGCGCCGGCCCCGACTCCGGCGCCTCGCCGCACCTCGCGCGGCGTCCTTCCGGCTTCACCAGGTGTAGCGAACCCGGTAGGTAAGGACCGCCTCGCCGTCCTTCGCAACCTTCACCGGGATCTCGATAGTTCGCGCGTCCCGCTTCTCGTAAGGCAGGGAGCTCGACAGGACGCGCCAGTCGCTCCAGCGGTAGAGGTTCTCGCGCACGAGCACCTCGACGGCCTCGTCCTTGTGGTTGCGCACGCGAATCTCGAACGCCTCTTCCATGACCCGGCCGCGCGTGTCGATGGAGAAATCCGTCTGGCGTCGCTCGCCCACCACGTCGAAGGCCGTGCCCAGCCGGACGCGCACGTCCTCGTCCTTCGGCGTGTGGCCGATGCTGTCCTCGCCTATGAACTCTAGGCTGCCGTCGGCCGGATCCTGCTGCGACACGCGCACTCGTCCAGCGGGCAAGGGCACACCCAGCCCGGACTTCTTCTCGTTGCGGAACTCGAGCCACACGTCGACCTGTCTGTTCGAGACCGGCCCGAAGTCGCGGTCGATCTGCGGCGAGCCGCCCCAACCGAATCCGCTGGCGCCGTAGTAGACGAGTTCCTTGCGCGCCGGCACGCGGCGCGCGGCGTCGAACAGCTCGATCTGCTTGGTGGAGTTGTTGGGCAGGGTCGTCGGCCGGCCGAGCGTGTACAAGTGATACTCGAAGAACGACTTCTCCTCGAAGCCGGCGACGTCGGCCTCCATCGCCATGGCCCGCATCGCCGCCTCGGGATAGGGTGCCGGCGCCGCCCGGGCGCGGTTGACCTCGCCCGCCACCAGCTTGAGGGTCGCATCCTCGTAGCGGGCTCCGGACTGGTTGATGATGCTCACCCACGCGCCGACGTCGACGAAGCCCGAATTGGCGTCGGCTCCGGGAACGAACAGCAGGTTGTAGTCCGCCCACCAGGTGATGCCGCCCGTCTGGTAGCTCACCCGCGCGCGGTGCTCGCCCCCCTTCGCAGCCGCCACGTCCCACTCGAGCGTCGGCTGCGTGATCAGGCCGCCCGGCAGTTCCCCGAAACGGACGCCCGACCACTGGTTCAACGCGTGCACCTGGCCGTCGTCGCTGCGGACGACCAGGCCGTCGTGCGCCGACAGCAGGATGCCCTGCAGAATGGACACGCCGTCACCCTGCGGGCTTTCCACCGTCACCTGCCGGTCGACGTAGCGCGACAGCAGCTTCTGCGTGCTGACGAGGTCGAACTGGAAGTTCTGCTCGACGACCCGCGTGCCGGCAGGGTCCGTGAGCGACTGGAACGTCACGGTGGTCGGGTCGATAAGGGCGGCGACGTCCGTGAACTTGAGCACCGAACGTCCGCGCTCGAGACCGATGTCGCGGTCCACCCGCACCACCGCATAGCCTGGCAGGTTCTGGGCCGGCGGAGATCCCCGGCCCGGCAGTGGCCGGTACCAGTCCGCCGGGATGGCGCCCGGCTGGGCGGAACTGTAGACCGTCAGCGCAGTGCGGCCCGGCTCCGCGGGCACGCTCATGCTGGCGATGGCCATGCCGAGACCGGCAGCCACTGCGGCGGAGCCGCGCTTCGTGAAACGCATGGGATTCTCCTGTCGTGATCGACGCATAGAATAAACGTCGCTCAGGTGAGCCGCGGGTTAACGGATCGCGCCATGACGGAAACGACGGATGAACGGCGGCTTCTCGCCGCCCGGTACCTCGCCGGCCTGCTCTCGCCCGACGACGCGCGGCGCTTCGAGGACGCGGTCCGCGAGCACCCGTCGATGGCGGAGGAGCTCGGTCTCGCGGTACAGCTTGCCCGCGTCTCCCGGCTGCTGGACGCCGAGCGGCTCGGGGAAAGGCCGCCCTGGTGGCACGACCGGCGCGTACCCATGGGCGCCGCCGTCGTGATCGCCCTCCTGGCGGTGGCGACCGCCTGGTCAGCCGTCAGGGCCGGCATCGCCGAGGACCGCATGGCCCTGCTGGAGGCCAGGGCGGCGGAGGGCTTCCTGCTGCCCCCCTCGACGACACGGACGGCGCTGGCCGACCCGGATCGGGGCGGTCGCGTCGCGCTCGGGGGTCGTGATGTCCCAGAGCGGGTCGAGCTCCGCATTCCGGTGCGCGGCAAAGACTTCGAGCTGTTCCGCATCGCGATTGCACGGGAGGACGGCACCGCGGTGCTGCACGCGGAGCGGCTGCAGCGCGACTCGAACGGCGAGCTGCGCCTCGCCCTCAACTCCTCGCTGCTGCCAGCAGGTTCCTATGTCCTGCGGATCGAGGGCTACACGTGGCGCGGTGAGACCGTGGCCGTCGGGCACGTCGGCCTCTCGGCGCTCGGGCGATGAGACCGGTGCACGGGCCGCAGCCCGGGCGTCGCGCGCCTCAGTCCGCCGTCAGGACCCGCTGCTTGAGCGTCTCGAACTCCGCATCCGTCAGGATCCCCTTCCGGCGCAGCTCGTCGAGCTTCATGAGCTGGTCGTAGATTTCATCCACTTCCGGCGCCGTGCCGGCTGCGGGAGCCACGGCGCCGCCCGGGTCGACCGGCCCGTCGACGCCCGTCGTCGCAGCTGCCGCCACAGCAGCACCAGACGCAGCGCCGGCGGTCGCCGGCGCCGAACCGGAAGCCACGGCCTTGTCGGCGGCCTGTGCCGGCTGCGACGCCTGTGCGGGCGCGGCGGAGGCCGTCGCCGCGGGCGCGCCGCCGGGCCCGTCGACCAGGCGGAACCGGTATTCCCACGAGTGCGTGCCGTAGTACTCGTTCAGCAGGTGCTCTTCCTCGTCGAAGGCGATTTCCTCCGCGAGCTTGCCGCGGCTCTCCGCGAACTCGCGGGCGTCGTCGACGATCTTCTTCTTCTGTTTCGACACGCTGCCGGCCTTGTAGATGGGCCGCTCGTCCCGCCGGATCACGTAGGTATCCTCGGACAGCTGGACGATGTCTTCCGGGACATCGGCCGCGCGCCCGGGCCAGGGCAGGCCCACGAGCAGCGCCAGCACACCCGCCAGTCCCAGTCGACTCACCATGTCGCCCCCCTTCGCATCGCGCACCCTCGACGGGAGAACATACGACGAAAACGGGGGCGTGGCCAAGGAAAGCGCGTCGATCGCCCGTTGCCAGGGAGATCAGCGCGAGAGGTATTGCAGCGGGTCGACAGGCTCGCCGTCGCGAAGCACCTCGAAGTGCAGGTGGGGTCCGGTAGAACGCCCGGTCGAGCCTAGGAGCGCGATGGTGTCGCCTTGCCTGACCGTCTCTCCCGGCTGAACCAGGATGGACGCGTTGTGCGCGTAGCGGGTCACATAGCCGCCACCGTGCGTGATCTCCACGAGCATCCCGTAGCTTCCGCCGTGGTCGGCGTAGCTCACGATCCCCGTCGCGGCCGCGAGGACCGGCGTGCCCGGCGCCGCCGCGAGGTCGAGGCCCTCGTGCGGCTCCTCCGAACCGGTGAAAGGATCGACGCGGCTTCCGAAACCCGACGAGATGTAGCCGGACTCGACCGGCAGGCCGGTCGGCAGCAGCAGGCTTGCCAGCCGCCTCGAGCGGATGACCGTCTCGAGCGCGCCGAGCTGTCGCTGACGATCCTGCACCGCGAGCTCCAGCCCGCCGAGCAATTCCTCGATCGGCGCCACCGTGAATCGTCCCGCAGTCGCCGGTCCCGACTCGGGACCTCCCAGCGCCGGCGCTGCGTCGAAGTCGAACTCGCCGCGACGCAGGCTGGCCACCTCGGTCAGGCGCTTGCCGAGCGCGTCCAGCCGCGTGATGCGCGCCTGTATCCGGCCCACCCTCGAGGCAAGTGACTTCACCTGCTCGTTCGCGACCTGTTGCGCGCGCTCGATCGACTCCGCCTGCTCGGACACCGAGGCCGACAGCGCAGCGAGATCGTCGAGGGATGCCCTGCGCGCCTGACTCCATCCGGCCCAGGCCCCGCCGATGAAGGCCGTCGCGACCAGCAGCACGAGGCCCGTCGCGAGCGCGCCGGTGCGCCACCGCGCAGTGCGGGCGCCACGCGCCGGTTCGCATGTCCTCGCCATCGGCTTGTCGGTCGCTCGTCCCATGTCCATCCCGGTCCCCGACATTCCTGCGATATGTGGTACACAGCTACCGGCCACGGTGTGAATAGCCCCGTCGTACTAAAAGCAGTGCCAGCGGCCGGATCGGGCCGAAAGCATCGCCAGAAACGCCCGTATTGAAGGGAAATCCTGAGCAGGAAAGGGCGGCCGGAGCGGCGCGGGAGACGTCGAGGCACTTCCGCGAACGGCCGCCGCCGGACGGCTCAGACCTGCCGCAGCGTCGACACCGGCGGCTGGCGGATCACCGAACGCGCCGCCAACGTTCCCGTGCCGCCCACCAGCACCGCACCGAGTACGGTGCCGACCAGCCACACCGTCGGGTCGAAGTGGTACTTCAGGTTGAACAGCTCGGTGGCCAGCACCCAACCGCCGACGGTGGCGCCGACCGCGGCCAGCAACCCGGACAGCACGCCGAGCGCCGTGAACTCGGTCGCCACGCCGGCGAGCACGACGCGCCTGCTCGCGCCCAGCGTGCGCAGCATGGCGCTCTCGTAGGCCCGCTCGTCGCGCGTGGACTGCACGGCCGCGAGCAGGACCGTGACGCCTGCGAGCAGCGTGAACAGGAACACGTACTGCACCGCGAGCGCAGCGCGGTCCATCACCTGCCGGACCTGCGACAGGATGGAATCCACGTCGAAGATCGAGACGCTCGGAAACTGACGTACCAGTTCGACCAGCGAGCGCCGCCCTGACTCGTCGAGCCTGAGCGCCGTCAGCCAGGTGCCGACCATGCCGTCCAGCGTGCCCGGCGAGAACACCAGGAAGAAATTGGGACGGAACGAGTCCCACTGTACCTCCCGGATACTCGCCACCTGCGCCTCGAGCGGCTCACCTGCCACGTCGAAGGACAGCGTGTCGCCGACGCCCACGCCCAGCGCCTCGGCGTACTCCGTCGACACGGAGACCAGCTTCCGGCCGCGGTCCGACTCCGTCCACCAGCGGCCCGCGACGATCTTGTTGTCTGCCTGCAGCCGCTCCGCCCAGCTCAGGTTCTGCTCCCGCTCGGCGAAGTTGCGGCCCTCGTCGGACCCGAGCGGCAACTCGTCCATGGGCGTGCCGTTGATGGCGGTCATGCGCGCGCGGATCATGGGGAAGAGCGTCGGCTCCTCGAACCCGCGCCTGACGAAGAACTGCCTGAACTCCTCCACCTGGTCGCTGCGGATGTTGATCAGGAAGTGATTCGGGGTGTCCACGGGCAGGCTGGTCTGCCAGGTCTCGAGCAGGTCCTGCCGCACGACGGCCAGCAGCAGCAGCACCATCAGCCCGAGACCGAAGGCCACTACCTGCACGACGCTCTCGCTGCCGCGACGCGAGAGGTTCGCGATGCCGTAGCGCCACGCCACGCCGACCCCGCCCCGCAGCCGGCCGGCGAGCCGGACGAGCAGCCATCCTGCGCCGGCAAGCATGCCGAGCGTCCCGACCGTGCCGAGTGCCACGAACAGCACCAGCCGGGCATCGCGGATCAGCCAGAAGAGCATCGCGACGATCGCCGCGCCGGCGATGAGGTAGGCGGCCGCGTAACGCAACGGCGGCGGCTCGAGGTTGCGGCGGAGCACCCGTGCCGGCGGCACGCGCTCGAGCTGCAGCATCGGCGGCAGCGCGAAGCCCACGAGGATGGTCATGGCGGTGACCAGACCGAGCAGGGCCGGCGCAGCGGTCGGGTCGGGCAGGTCCGTGCGGATCAGGCCTCGCAGCAGCCAGGCCAGGCCCGATTGCGCCGCGTAGCCGAGCGCCGTGCCGACCGCCGCTGCCAGCAACGCGAGCACGAGCAGCTCCAGCACGGTCACCTGCAGCACGAAGGCCTGTGACGCCCCCATGCACTTCATCAGCGCCACGTTGTCGAGGTGGCGCCTGACGTAGCGGCGCGCGGCCATGGCCACCGCGACCGCGGCGAGCAGGACGGTGATCAGCGCCGACAGGTTCAGGAAGCGTCCCGAGCGCTCCATCGACGACTGGATCTGCGGGCTCGCCTCGGCGACGTCGACGAGCCGCTCGGACGGCCTTTTCAAAGACTCCAGCTCGGCCTTGAACGCGCGCACCGCGGCGGGCTCGCCGGCGAAGAGGATCGCGTAGGTCGCGCGGCTGCCGGGCTGCAGCAGCTCCGTCCCGGGCATGTCCTCGATGTTCATCAGCAGCGAGGACGCCAGGTCGACGAATGCCGAACCCTGGTCGGGACGGTAATCGAGCACGCGGGCGACGCGGAAGGTGGCGGCGCCGACGCTGACGGTGTCGCCGACCGACGCACCGAGGCGTGCCAGGAGGCGCGAGTCGGGCCAGATCTCGCCCCGCGCCGGAGTGTCGCGGGTCTCCCGGGCCGGGGCGAAGGGCTCGTCGGCGATCTTCACGACGCCCCGCAGCGGGTAGTCCTCGCTGACCGCGCGGATGGATGCGAGCGAGGAAACGTCGCCGAAGAACACGACACTCGGGAAAGTGAGCGTTCGCGCGGTCTGAAGTCCGCGGCGCGCCGCGAGCCCGAGGTAGTCGTCGGGCAGCGGCCTGCTGGCCTGGAGGCGCAGGTCCGCGGCGATGACCTCGGCGGCCTGTCGCCCGACCGCCTGGCCGATGCGGTCGGTGAAGAAGCCTACGCCGGTGAGCGCCGTCACCGCGACGAGCAACGCGGCGAGGAGCACCACGAGCTCGCCCGACTTCCAGTCGCGCGACAGGGCCAGCAGCGCGAAGCGCAGCGCGCGCACGTCAGGAAACCAGCCGGCCGGCGTCGATCTCGATGACCCGGTCGCAGCGGGCCGCGAGCTCGCGGTCGTGGGTCACCAGCACGAGCGTGGTGCCGGAGGCCTCGTTGAGGTCGAAGAGCAGCCGGCTGATGCGCTCGCCCGTGACGGTGTCCAGGTTGCCCGTGGGCTCGTCGGCGAACAGGACGGACGGGCTGGTGACGAACGCCCGCGCGATCGCCACGCGCTGCTGCTCACCGCCGGAGAGCTGGCGCGGGTAGTGGCCGAGGCGTCCAGCCAGGCCCACCTTGCCCAGCACCTCGCGCGCGGCCTCCCTGGCGTCCCTGCGACCGGCCAGCTCGAGGGGCAGCATGACGTTCTCGAGCGCCGTCAGCGACGGCACGAGATGGAAGGACTGGAACACGAACCCGACGTGCTCCGCGCGCACCGCCGCCCGCCCGTCCTCGTCCAGTACAGAGAGCTCGCTCCCGTCCAGCCATACCTCGCCCGCGCTCGGCTGGTCGAGCCCTGCGAGCAGGGCCAGCAGCGTCGACTTGCCGGCGCCGGAGGCGCCTACGATTGCGACGGACTCGCCCGCCCGCACCGCGAGGTCCACGCCGTCGAGGATGGTCAGCGTTCCTTCCGGGCTGCTAACCTCCTTGCGCAACTTTTTCGCCTCGAGCACCGTCCTAGGTTCCATGCGTTCGTTCCTGTTCCTGGCCCTGCTGGGGCTGTCCCTTGCCCTGCCCGGCACGGCCGCGGCGGACGACCGGCCAGTGATCCTGGTGCTGGGCGACTCGCTGTCCGCCGGCTACGGCCTGCGGCCCGGCGAAGGCTGGGTGTCCCTGCTCGGGCGGCGACTGGACGCGCAAGGTTACGAGTACCGGGTGGTCAACGCCAGCGTGTCCGGGGAGACCACCGTAGGCGGACTCGAGCGGTTGCCGCGCGCGCTGAAACTGCATCGCCCCGCCGTCGTCCTCATCGAGCTCGGCGGCAACGACGGCCTCCGGGGCCTGCCGGTCGTCGAGCTCGAGGCCAATCTCGCCTCCATGGTCGAGCAGAGCCGGGAAGCCGGTGCCCGCGTGGTGCTGACCGGCATCCGGATCCCCACCAACTACGGCCCGCGCTACACGGACGAGTTCTTCGCCGTATACGCCAGCCTTGCAGACCGCTACGGGGTCGCCCTGGTTCCCTTTTTCCTCGAGCGCGTGGCCCTGCGGGACGACATGTTCCAGGACGACGGCATCCATCCGGCCCCGGAGGCCCAGCCCGTCCTGCTCGACAACGTCTGGCCGGTCCTCGAGCCGCTGCTCGGGCGCTGAACCAGGGCTCCGGGGAAGGTCGCGACTGCGGCTCCGCCCGATGCGCGCCGCGCGCCGTGGCGATAGCTTGGGCGCGGTGATATAAATCGAACGAGCATGGACGGGCGCGCCCCACCCAGGCGGCGGCGTGCCCGATAGGACACCGCGGAGACGGTCGAGATGAACAGGCATATCTGGCTGAAGCACTATCCGGAGGGCGTTCCGGCGGAGATCAACCCCGAGGAGTACCGCTCGCTAAAGCACATGTTCGAGGAGTCCTGCCGCAAGTACGCGGCGCACCCGGCGTTCACCAGCCTCGGGCGCACGGTGTCCTACGCCGAGATGGACGAGCTGTCGCGACGCTTCGGCGCCTGGCTGCAGAAGGAGGCGGGCCTCGCGAAGGGCGACCGGATCGCCATCATGATGCCCAACCTCCTCCAGTACCCCGTCGCCGTGTTCGGCGCGCTGCGCGCCGGCCTCACCGTCGTCAACACCAACCCCCTGTACACGGCCCGCGAGCTCGAGCACCAGCTCAACGACTCGGGCGCGAAGGTCATGCTCATCTACGAGGGCGCCTGCGCGACACTGCAGGAAGTCGTCGGCCGCACCCCCCTGAGGAAGGTCATCGTCACGGGCATCGGCGACATGCTCGCCTTCCCCAAGGGCCTGATCACCAACCTGGTGGTGCGCCACGTCAAGAAGATGGTGCCGGCCTGGAGCCTGCCCGGCGCGGTCCGGTTCGGCGGCGTACTGAACAAGGGCGCCTCGCTGCGTCTCGACCCCGTCGACGTGGACCCGGAGGACGTGGCGTTCCTGCAGTACACCGGGGGCACGACCGGTGTGGCGAAGGGCGCGGTCCTCACCCACCGCAACCTCGTGGCCAACACGATCCAGATCGTCTCCTGGGGCAACCTCGGCGAGATCGACCGGGCGGTGGTCATCACGGCGCTGCCGCTCTACCACATCTTCGCACTCACCTCGAACTGCCTCACGTTCGTCTACACGGGCGGCGAGAACGTGCTGATCACCAACCCGCGCGACATGGCCGCGTTCGTGGCGGAACTCGCCAAGGTGCGCTTCACGTTCATCACCGGCGTCAACACGCTATTCAACAGCCTGCTCAACACGCCGGGGTTCGAGCGCCTCGACTTCAGCGGCCTGAGGGTGGCCCTCGGCGGCGGCATGGCGGTCCAGGCCGCCGTCTCCGAGCGCTGGCGCCAGGTGACCGGCCGCGACATCTGCCAGGGGTGGGGCCTGACCGAGACCTCGCCCGTGGCGACCTGCAACCGCGTCGACGAGCTGTCCTTCACTGGCTCCATCGGCTACCCCCTGCCGTCGACGGAGATCTCCATCCGCGACGACGACGGCAACGAGCTGCCGGTCGGGCAGGTCGGCGAGATCTGCGTGCGCGGACCGCAGGTCATGCGCGGCTACTGGAACCGGCCGGAGGAGACGGACAAGGTCATGCTGGAAGGCGGCTGGCTCCGGACCGGAGACATCGGCCGGATGGACGAGCAGGGCCTGACCTACATCGAGGACCGCAAGAAGGACATGATCCTGGTCTCCGGCTTCAACGTGTACCCCAACGAGATCGAGGGCGTGGTGGCGAAGATGCCGGAGGTGCTCGAGGTGGCCGCCGTCGCACAGGACGACCCGAGGTCGGGCGAGGTCGTGGCGCTGTTCATCGTGCCGAAGGACGCTGCGCTCACCAAGGATCAGGTGGTCGCCTTCTGCAAGAAGGAGCTGACGGGCTACAAGGTCCCGCGCGCCGTGTACTTCCGCGACGAACTGCCGAAGACGAACGTCGGCAAGATCCTGCGGCGCGAGCTGCGGGACGAATTGCGCAAGAAAGTCGCCGCCTGAGCCGGCGCGCGGCAGCCGGCGCCGCGCCCTGGCGGCCGGTGATCAGCGCCGCCGGGCACGGCGGCGGGACCGCCCCGCCACGAGCCGTGAGGCCACGGCGTCCCCCTGGTCGGCCGCACGCCCGATGCCGCTCGTGATCATCCGCTCCGCCTGTTGCGGGCCGACCCAGTTCACGATCGTGACCCACTTGCCCTTCTCCAGGTCCTTGTAGTGCTGGAAGAAGTGGGCGATCTGCTCGGTGAGGATGAGGGTGCAGCTTGTCGACCGGCACGGCCACGATCTTCTCGTCGGGACCGGCCTCGTCCTTCATGAGCAGCGCGCCGACCGGCCGGCAGCGGATGATGGCCCCGGGCACCACCGGCACCTGGCCGACGACGATCACGTCCACGGGGTCGCCGTCCTCGGACAGCGTGTGCGGCACGAAGCCGTAGTTGCCGGGGTAGTACATCGCCGTGTGCAGGAAGCGGTCGACGCGCAGGACGCCCGACTCCTTGTCGAGCTCGTACTTCACCGGCACGCCCCCCTGCGGGATCTCGATCAGGACGTTGATGTCGCGCGGCGGGTCCTCGCCGATCGTGATCTTGTCGATGTCCATTATTGGCAGGCCCCTGTGGAATGGGTGAGTCGTGAGCCGTGAGTCGTCAGAGGACCACGATCTTGCCGCTCACGGCTCACGGCTCACGACTGACGACTCACGATTCACTTCCCGGATGATACTGCGGGCTCAACTCGTGCACCGCCGCGACCATCGCGCCGGCATGCTCGGGTTTCACGTCCGGGTGGATGCCGTGCCCGAGGTTGAACACGTGGCCGTGTCCGGGCCCGTAGCTCTCTAGCACCCGGGCCACCTCCTCGCGGATCACCTCGGGCGATCCGTACAACACGCAGGGATCGAGGTTGCCCTGCAGGGCCACCCGGCCGCCGGTGATCCGCCGCGCCTCTGCCAGGTCGGTGGTCCAGTCTACGCCCAGCGCGTCGGCGCCTGCGTCGGCCATGCGGTCGAGCCACGCCCCGCCACCCTTGGTGAAGAGTACTACCGGGACGCGCCGTCCCTCGCGCTCGCGGGTGAGCCCCTCCACGATGCGCGCCATGTAGTTCAGCGAGAATTCACGGTAGCGCGCCGGGCTCAGTGCGCCGCCCCAGGTGTCGAAGACCATCACCGCCTGAGCGCCGGCCTCCACCTGCGCGTTCAGGTAGTCGATCGTGGCGCGGGTCACGACATCCAGCATGCGGTGCAACAGGCCGGGCGCGTCGTAGATCATTCCCTTGATGTGCGCGAAGTTCTTGCTGCTCCCGCCCTCCACCATGTAGGTCCCGACGGTCCACGGCGACCCCGCAAAGCCGATGAGCGGCACGCGTCCGCCGAGCTCGCGGCGGATCAGCGACACCGCGTCGACGACGTAGCGAAGCTCCCTCGACGGGTCGGGGACGAACAGCGCGTCGACGTCGGCGGTGCTGCGTACGGGCCGGCGGATCTTCGGTCCCTCGCCCGCCTCGAACTCGAGGCCGAGCTCCATCGCGTGCGGGATCGTCAGGATGTCCGAGAACAGGATCGCCGCGTCGAGTGGGAAGCGGTCCAGCGGCTGCAGCGTCACCTCGCAGGCGTACTGCGGGTTCGTGCACATGGCCAGGAAGCTGCCGGCCCGCGCCCGCGTGGCCCGGTACTCGGGGAGGTAGCGCCCCGCCTGGCGCATCATCCACACGGGCGTACGCTCGGTCGGCTGCCGGAGAAGCGCACGGAGCAGCAGGTCGTTCGCGAGGGCTGCGGTCATGGCGCTGCTCCGAACAGGCCGGCGATCGTCGACTGCATGGCTTCTGCAGCGGCACGGGGATCGGCCGCGTCGCGAATCGGGCGCCCCACGACGATGTGGTCGGCACCGTTGGCGAAAGCCTGCTCCACGTTGACGACGCGCTTCTGGTCGTCGACCGGCCGGTTGTCCACCGGGCGAATACCGGGCGTCACCACGATCAGCCTGTCGTCCACGCCCGCGCGCAGGAGCCTCGCTTCGAGCCCGGAGGAGATGACGCCGTCGCAGCCGGCCTCGAGCGCGCGGCGCGCGCGGGACAGCACGAGCTTCTCCACGTCGCATTCGAAACCCAGGTCGTCGAGGTCGCCGCGGTCGAGACTGGTGAGCACCGTGACGGCCAGGACCTTGACGTCGCCCTTGGCGGCGGCGGCCGCCTCCATGATGCCCTGGTTGCCGTGAACGGTGGCATAGGCTACGCCGCGGGCGGTGAGGTTGCGGACGGCTGCGGCAACGGTGGCCGGGACGTCGAAGAACTTGAGATCCACGAACACCTTCTTGCCGCGGCCGACCATCCAGTCGAGCAGCTCGAAGTAACCTCCCGCCATGCAGAGCTCCAGCCCGAGCTTGTAGAACTGCACGGAGTCGCCGAGCCGTTCGGCCAGCCGTCGCGCGGCATCGGGATCCGGGACGTCCATGGCGAAGATCAGGCGCTCGCGCACCGGTACCGGAATACGGCTCACAGGGACCTCCTGGCTCAGGGAGCGCACATGCTACTGGATCGGCCCCGGCCGAGGCGACGCGGTTGACCGTAGCACGAGCCGGGCCGGTCGGCGTCAGGATGCCGCGGTAGCGGCCCGCGGCGGAAGCAGGTCAGATCTGCGGGTCCCCTGCCGGATCGGCGGCGGCCGGTGTGCGCTGCACGAGGAGCTTGTCGATGCGCTTGCCGTCCATGTCGACGACCTCGAAGCGCAGGTCCTTCCACTCGAAGGTCTCGGCGGTGACCGGGAGGCGACCGAGCTGGGCGAGCACGAATCCCGCGATCGTCGTGTAGTCGTCGCCGGAGGCCAGGTCGCTGCGCTTGAGCAGGCGCTCAGCCTCGTCTATGGGCAGGCGACCGTCCAGCAACCACGAATCGTCCGGCCGGCGCACGGCCTCGGGCGTGTCCACGTCGCCGACGTCCGGCAGCTCGCCCGCGATCGCGGTCAGGACGTCCGTGGCGGTGACGATTCCCTCGATCGAGCCGTGCTCGTCGACTACGACCGCGAGGTGAACCGCGGCCTCGCGGAACAATTCGAGCAGTCGCAGGACCGTCGTGGTCTCCTGCACCACGAGGGGCGCCTCCGCACGCCTCGCCAGATCCGAGCCGTCCGCCTCGCCCGCCCATTCGACCAGCTCCGTCATCCGCACCACGCCCACGAGCTCGTCGACCTCGCCACGGCAGACCAGGAAGCGCGAGTGGCCGCTGCCCTTGACGAGCTTCCAGATGGTGTCCCGCGAGTCCTCGACGTCGAGCCAGACGACGTCGCCGCGCGGGACCATGACGCTGCGCACGTTGCGATCGGCGAGCTTGAGCACCCCCTCGATCATGCGGTGCTCCTCGAGGTGGAACACGCCCTCGCGCGTTCCCTCGGCGATCATCGCTCGCACCTCCTCCTCCGTGATCGCGTGGCGCGTGGTCCTGTGGATCCTGAGCAGACGCAGCACGAGCTCGGTCGACCGCTGCAGCAGCCAAACGAGCGGCGCGCTCACGCGAGCGAGCCGCTGCATGGGCGGGGCGAGCGCGGCCGCGAACGACTCGGGGTGGCTGAGCGCCCAGCGCTTGGGTACCAGCTCCCCGATGATCAGCGACAGGTAGGTGACGCCCACGACGACGACCACGTAGGCGACGGTGTCGGCGGATTCCGGCCAGGGCATCCAGCTGGAGATCCAGGCCTCGAGCGGCTCGGCAAAGTTCGCGCCGCTGTACACGCCGGCCAGCACACCGATCAGGGTGATGCCGATCTGGACCGCGGACAGGAAACGGGTCGGCTCCTCGAGCAGCCTTAGCGCCGCCCGCGCTCCCTTGCTGCCGGCGTCCGCCATCTGCTTGAGCCGGATCCGGCGCGAGGAGACGACCGCGAGCTCGGCCATGGCGAACAGGCCGTTGAGCGCAAGCAGCAGGAGCAGGATGAGGAACTGGGCCAGCATCTTTGGCCGGGTCGCCGTGGCCCCGATGGCGGGATTCTAGCAGCCGCGGCCGCCATTTCGTCCCCGCTCTTGCTGCGTGGAGCTGCCCGTGCAGCGGAACAGCACGTCGAGGAGGCGATCGTTCGCCGTACGCGTCACGAGGCAGGCCCGACGCCCAGCGGCCGGCCGTCCTTGCGCCGCAATGCGATGAGGCTCGGACGCGGCGCGTGGCCGGGCCCGTCGGGCCAAGCGCTGAGAGGTCGCGACAGCGTCCCCCCCTCGCCGGGATGCTGGATCGTCAGGAGCAGCGCCCGGCCGTCCGGCGTGAATTCGCAACCGCAGACCTCCGAGCCTGCCGGTGCCGCCAGCACCTGCCATGCACGTCCAGCGTCGGGACCGACGGTCGCGATGACGAAGCAGCCATTGTTGCCGCCGCCCGGCTGCGTGCCGTCGGTCACCAGCCACAGGTTGCCGGTATCGTCGAGCGCCACGTTGTCAGGGGAGCCGAAGGCGGCCCCGTCGGCCCGTCCGCCTCCGAACGCCAGTATCTTCCAGGTGAAGTACTCGGCGGCCGTATCAGCGCCGTTCTCGACGAGCTCGACGATGTGCCCGTAAGGATTGGGGCCGCGCGGGTTGGCCGCGTTAGGCCCGAGCTCGACTTCCCTCCCACGGAACACGCCGCGGACCTGCTGCGGGCGTCGCTCCTCGTTCTTCGTCAGCGCGACGTAGACCGTTCCCGACGTTGCGTCGGCGGCGATGTCCTCCGGCCGGTCCATCGGGGTGGCACCTAGCAGGTCGGCGGCGGCGCGGGCCTTGACGACGACGTCGCCCTGGTCGGCGAAGCCGTTGCCGGATGTCAGCGGTTCCACGCCGTGCCGCAGCGGCAGCCAGTTGCCGGTGCCGTCTTGGTCGAACCGCGCCACGTACAGCGTCCCCGCGTCCAGCAGATCCCGGTTCGCAGCGCGATCGGCCGGATCCACGCGACCCGCGGTGACGAACTTGTAGAGGTACTCGAATTTCGCATCGTCGCCGAGGTACACGGCCAGTCTGCCGTCCTTCGTCAACGCGGGCGTCGCCGCCTCGTGCATGAAGCGGCCGAGTGCGGTCCGCTTGCGCGGCGGCGACGACGGCTCGTACGGATCGATCTCGATCACCCAGCCGAAGCGAAGGCACTCCCCCGGCTCCGAGCCTGCGTCGAAGCGGCGATCCACGAGATCCCAGGCGTGACGGCTCGTGCGCCAGGGCCCCAGTCGCCGGTACGCCTCCCGCAGCGCGGGGCCTGCCCGCTCGAGCGCCTCCGCGTTGCCGAAGTAGTAGTCGACGTTCTCCTCGGCCGACAGGAAGGTTCCCCAGGGCGTGCGGCCGCCCGCGCAGTTGGCCACGGTGCCTAGGACCCGTGCGCCGTCCGGATCGGCATTCGTGCGCATGAGTGGATGGCCCCGGGCAGGACCCGTGATCTCGCAGGGCGTCGAGGCCGTAATGCGCCGGGCGTACTTCGACCCCGGCACGTGCCGCCAGCGGCCCGCGGCGTCGCGCTCGATGACGGCCATGCTGACGCCGTGCATGGCCTGGGTCAGCCGCACGACTTGCGGGTGCTGCCGGACTAGTCTCGCGACGCGCTCGGAGGCCGGCGTCTCGAGGTCCTCGAGTCCCGGCAGGAACAGCTCCTCGTTCGTGAACTCGTTGTTCACGCAGACAATGCCGCGCGCTGCGGAGCCCTCGATCGGAAAGAAGTGCACTGCGTCGCAGTTGTAGCCGAACTGGCGCGCCGCCCGCTGCGGGTCGTCACGCAGCAGAGCGCCTTTCTGGACGGCGCCCGCATCGAGGGCGTCCGCCGGATCGAACAGAGGATCGCCCCAGCGCAGGACGAGGTCCCAGGCGTAGCCGTCCGCGACCACGATGCCGTCGCCACGGTGTGCGGACAGCACGGCGGCGCCGGCCTCGCGGCCGAGGCAAGCCGGAAGGGCCAGGGCCAGCGACAGCGCCGCCCCGCCCTTGAGAAGACCGCGACGGCTGAGCATCGGGCGGGCCATCTCCTGCGCCGCCGGGGCGCGGCTGCACTCCGAATCAGCCATGGATCTCCTTGGCGACATGGTGACTTCAGGTTCCGATCGGGATTCTCGCCCGTCCCGACGACAGATCGATGACGCCGGCCGCGCCGTCGGCACGGCCCTCTCAGGCGCCGAGGAACATGCGATAGGCAGGGTTTTCCGTCTCCTCCACGTAGCCGTATTGCAGATCGTCGAGGTGCCGGAAGAACTCCGCGACC
>Ga0111152_1005_pt1 | contig 46612 bp, 48 predicted proteins | sample DeeMarSeWOR28_12_FD_80254 | JGI IMG/M metagenome (GOLD analysis project Ga0111152, IMG submission 80254) | Gammaproteobacteria bacterium SG8_30
CGCTATCTCGCCGCGTACCTGGCCGGAGACGTCGACGCCCTGCTCCGGCTGCACACCGGCGATGCCATGTTCACGGTGGGCGACGCCGCCGCGCGCCGGGGCTGGGAGTCCTTGCGCGACCTCTACGAGTGGAACGCCGCGCTCGACGGGAAGCTCGAGCTCGCCCATGTCGACGTGGAGGGCGACCTGATCCGCATCGCTTCGATGGTGGAACGCAATCGCCTGCTTCGCGAACTGGGCGTCGAGGAAGTGCGTTACCGTCCCGGCACGCGCTTCAAGCTTCGCGGCCAGCTCATCCAGGGCATCTACCTGCCAGGCCTCGACGTGTCATCGCGCCAGGCCGTGGACGCCGCCTTCGGGCCCGTCATCGCCTGGCTCCGGCAGAACGACTCCGCGACGCTCGAGCGGCTCATGCCCGGCGGCCAGTTCCGCTACGACGCCGAGAACGCCGCCCGCTGGCTCGAAGTCGCGGCTGCCTGGCGCGCTGCGACCGCCCCCGCCGCGAACGGCCGGCCCTAAGCCCTTCCGATACACCGGCCACGCGAGGCGCTCGCCGAGCCCCGGCGTTCCCGGCGTGCCGCCCTGCGCGGGGCTCGCCGCGCCTCGCGGCCGGGATCCGGCGCGGTGTCCGCTCGATTCGCTCCCCGATACTCGCTCGGTCTCGCGGACACCCGCGCCACCGCGGCCTCGAGGCGGGAACGGCTGGCACTGCACTTCAGGCGTGCTGGCGGCAAGCGGTGTTCCCCGCAGCGCGAGTTTCGAGAAAAGTGGACAGCTCGCGGGAAGAACTCTCCGCCGTGGCAGGGCCGTGCCCCGAGATGTCGACTTTTCGAGTGCTTAAGCGCCAGGGGAATACCCGGGCGAAGCCAGCACGCCTCGTGGCTCTTTGAGCCCGGCGAAGTGGAGCTTCAAGCCCGCGCGACGGCCCAGACCTCGACCCAGTGGACGCCGTCCGCCTTCAGCACCCGTGCGAGCTCCTCGGCGGTGCTGCCGGTCGTCAGGACGTCGTCGACGATAGCGACCCGGGAGAGCCCCGTCGACCGGATGAGCTCGAACGCACCGCGAAGATTGCGGCGACGGCTGGCCGCATCGAGGCCTACCTGTTCCGGCGTGGCCCTGCGGCGCGCGCAGGCGTCGTGGATTACCGGCAGGCCGAGCTCGCGTCCCGCGTAGCGGGCGATTTCGAGCGCCTGGTTGAAGCCGCGCCCGGCCTCGCGCGCCCGGTGCAGCGGCACGGGCAGCAGCGCCTGGACGTGCAGCGCGTGCGCGGTCGCGGCGACCCGGCCGAGGAGCGTGCCCAGGACCCGCGCGGCCGCGATCTCGCGGCCGTACTTCATCCGCCGCACCATCCAGTCCAGCGGGAACTCGTAGCGGTAGGCCGCGAAGGCTGCGTCGAAGGCGCGGGGTGCGCGCAGGCAGTCTCCGCACAGGAAGGTGTCCGGCTGCGGCAGCGGCAGGGCGCAGCCGGTGCAGGACGGCAGGTCCCGCGGCAGGTCTGCCTGGCAGCCGCTGCACAGGTCCAGCGCCGGGGGTTGCCCCGGGTCCAGGCAGATCACGCAGCGAGGCGGGAAGAGCCGCGCCAGCGCACGATCGCAGAGATCGTAAACTCTGGTCAGCCGTCGTGGTTGACAGCCCTCCGGCGGGTTCGAATACTGGCGCAGCTTCATGCTCCCTAGCCTGCGCCGCGACGGGCCCGACAGGGCCGCCTGAATCTGCCCTGAAAGGATGAATTCTCATGAGCCTCGACCCTGCACGCCTGGGAACGGTGCGCTCGGACTGGAGCCGCGAGGAGGTGCGAGCCCTGCTCGCCTTGCCCTTCGCGGACCTTGTCTTCCACGCCCAGTCCGTGCACCGCCGGTACTTTGACGCCAACGAGGTGCAGGTCTCGACCCTCCTGTCCATCAAGACGGGCGGCTGCCCGGAGGACTGTGCCTACTGCCCCCAGAGCGTGCGCTACGACACCGGACTCGACCGCGAGGCGCTGATGGCCGTCGATGAAGTAGTCGCGAAGGCCCGGGCGGCGCGGGAGGCCGGCGCCACGCGCTTTTGCATGGGCGCCGCCTACCGGAACCCGAAGGACCGCGACCTCGCCGTGATCCTCGAGATGGTCCGGCAGGTGAGCGACCTCGGCCTCGAGACCTGCGCCACCCTCGGCATGCTCACGCCTGCACAGGCACGGGTGCTCAAGGAGGCCGGCCTCGACTACTACAACCACAACCTCGACACGTCGGAAGAGTTCTACGGGCGGATCGTCACGACCCGTAGCTACCAGGATCGCCTCGACACGCTGTCTGCAGTGCGTGAAGCCGGCATCAACGTCTGCTGCGGCGGCATCCTGGGCATGGGGGAGGACGCGGGCGATCGTGCCGCCATGCTGCACACGCTCGCGACGCTCGACCCGCACCCCGAGAGCGTCCCGGTCAACCAGCTCGTGCAGGTGGAGGGCACGCCGCTCGCCGGGAGCGCGCCGCTCGATCCCCTCGACTTCGTCCGCTGCATCGCCGTCGCGCGGATCCTGATGCCGCGCTCCCACGTCCGCTTGTCCGCAGGTCGTGAGGCGATGACCGACGAGATGCAGGCGCTCTGCTTCCTCGCCGGCGCCAATTCCATCTTCTACGGCGAGAAGCTGCTGACGACCGGCAACCCGAACGTGGACCGCGACCTCGCCCTGTTCGATCGTCTGGGCATCCGGCCGGAGCAGCGGCCCGCCGTCGTGCCGGAAAGTGCACGGGGATCCCGCGACGCCTGCCCGGCCCGCGAGCCCGCCGGCGGATCGCCGGCCTGAATCGACCGGGGGCGCCAGGCGTGCACGACCCGTTCGCGCTGTCCGAGCGGCTGGCCGGGCTCGAGGCAGCGGGCCTGCTGCGCCGGCGACGCAGCGTCCAGCGCGTCGCGGCCGATGGCGTGCGCTGCGTCAGCGACGGACGGGAACTGCTGTCGTTCTGCTCCAACGATTATCTCGGGCTCGCCCGGGACCAACGCGTAGCCGAGACCCTGGCGGACGCCGCGCGCGAGCACGGCGCCGGTGCTGGCGCCTCGCACCTCGTCAGCGGGCACCATCGGGAACATCACGCGCTGGAGGAGGAACTCGCCGCGTTCACGGGAAGGCAGCGCGCCCTGCTCCTCTCCACGGGATACATGGCCAACCTCGGCGTCGTCGCCGCCCTCGCCGGACGGGGCGATGCGGTCTTCGAGGACCGCCTCAACCACGCCTCCCTGCTCGATGCCGGGCTGCTGTCCGGGGCGAGGTTCTCGCGCTTTCCGCACGCGGACGCCGCGGCGCTGGAGGCACGCCTGGCCGGATGTGGACGGCAGCGCCGCCTCGTGTTGACGGACGGCGTCTTCAGCATGGACGGCGACGTCGCGCCGCTCGGATCGCTCGCGGACGCCTGCCGCCGGCAGTCGGCGTGGCTGGTCGTCGACGACGCGCACGGCCTCGGCGTGCTTGGCCCGGGCGGCCGGGGCTCGCTCGAGCTGCACGGACTCGGTCCGGAAGATGTACCGGTCCTGGTCGGAACGCTCGGCAAGGCGTTCGGGACCTTCGGTGCTTTCGTCGCCGGGAGCGCCGACCTGGTCGACTTTCTCATCCAGCGCGCGCGGACCTACGTGTACACCACGGCCCTGCCCCCCGCGGTGGCGGCCGCGACGCGTCGTGCCCTCGCGCTGTCGATCGCCGAGCCCTGGCGGCGCGAGCGCGTGCTTGGCCTCGTCGACCGTTTCCGCCGGCAGGCGGCGCAGACGGACCTGCCGCTGGCGGACTCGACGACGCCCATCCAGCTGGTGCTCGTCGGCGAGGCACGTGCCGCGGTGGCTGCGAGTGAACGCCTCCTCGCCCAGGGCCTGCTGGTACCGGCCATTCGGCCGCCGACGGTCCCGGAGGGCTCCTCCCGCCTGCGTGTCACGTTCTCCGCCGGCCACACCGATCAGCAGGTGGACCGGTTGGTCGACGCACTCGTCGAGGCGCTGGCGGACGCGTCGGCCGCTGACCGAGAAGCCGACCGACGGGGACTGTCCCCGCAGGGGACTGTCCCCTCCTCGGTCGGCACCTGACTCATCTTGTCATGCCGCTCTACCGCGAAACGACCGGCTCCGGCCCCGACCTCGTGCTGCTGCACGGCTGGGGACTTCACGGCGGGATCTTCGGCAGCCTCGCCGCTGCCCTGGGCGCGGCTCATCGTGTGACCCTGCTCGACCTGCCCGGACACGGCCATAGCCCGCTCGAGCCTCCGTTTCACGACCTCGACACCCTGGCTTGCGCCGTTGCGGCGGACCTGCCCGGGGCCTGCACGCTCGTCGGCTGGTCGCTGGGCGGCCTTGTCGCGCTGCGCCTCGCCGCGATGCGCATCCCGCAGGTGCAACGCCTCGTGCTCGTGGCCACCACGCCGCGCTTCGTGGCCGGGCCCGACTGGCCCCACGGACTCGCGAGCGAGGTCGTCGAGGAATTCGCCCTGGAACTCGCGCGCGATCACCGCGCCGTGCTGGACCGTTTCCTCGCGCTGCAGGCCCGCGGCGACGAGCGGCAGCGGGCGCTCATCCGCGAACTGCGGCTGCTGGTCCACCAGCGCGAGGCGCCGCGGCCGGCCGCGCTGGCGGCCGGACTCGACGTCCTGTGCGAGGCCGACCTGCGCGTGGAGACGCGCCACGTCCGCGTGCCCACCCTGGTGATCTGCGGCGCATACGACCGGCTGACCCCGCCTGCCGCCGGCCGGTACCTGGCCGAGCACGTCCCGTCGGCCCGCCACCTGCTGATACCCGGCGCCTCGCACGCCCCGTTCCTCTCCCATCCCGATGGCTTCCTGCACGCGCTCGGGGCCTTCCTCGGCGAGACCGTGCCGATCGCGGAGCCGACATGAACGGAGCCGCCGGCTTCGATCTCGACCTCGCGGCCGTGCGACGCTCCTTCGACCGTGCGGCCCGCTCCTATGACGGCTCCGCCGTGCTGCAGTCCAGGGTGCGCGAGGAACTGCTTGCGCGGCTCGACTACGTGACGCTCGAGCCCGCGACGATCCTCGACGTCGGTTGCGGCACCGGGCACGCGACGCGCGCCCTCAAGGACCGCTATCCGCGCGCCCGCGTGATTGCGCTCGACGTCTCGGAGGGCATGCTCGCGATGGCGCGCCGGCGACAGTCGTGGCGTCGCCGCTTCGACCGCGTGTGCGGAGACGCAATGCGATTGCCGCTGGCGACCGGCAGCGTGGACCTGGTCTTCTCCAGCCTGACGCTGCAGTGGTGCCCGGACCTCGACGCCGTCTTTGCCGGCTTCCGGCAGGTGCTCGCGCCGCGAGGCCTCGTGAACTTCGCCACGTTCGGGCCCGACACGCTCACCGAGTTGCGCACGGCCTGGGCGCAGGCCGACGGGCTGCCCCACGTCAACCAGTTCACCGACATGCACGACCTAGGCGACGGGCTCGTGCGAGCCGGGCTGGCCGAGCCCGTGCTCGACGTCGAGCGCTACACCCTGACCTATCCGGACGTGTACGGGTTGATGCGCGACCTGAAGGCCATCGGCGCCCACAACGTCAATGCCGGCCGCCCCCGCGGCATGACCGGCCGCGGGCGGCTGCGCGCCATGGAGTCGGCCTACGAGCGGTACCGGCAGGACGGCTCGCTGCCGGCCACCTACGAGGTCGTCTTCGGGCAGGCATGGGGCCCGGCCGGGGAGGGCCGACGCGGCCGACGCGGTGGCGAGTTCACCCTCGACCCCGCCGCTATCGGCCGCCGGAGCCGGGAAGCATGAGCGGTCGGCGGCGCGATTTCTTCGTCACGGGCACGGACACCGGGGTCGGCAAGACGGTGGCCTCCGCGGGACTGCTGCACGCCTGGCGCTCCCGGGGCCACGCGGTGGCGGGGCTCAAGCCCGTCGCCTCCGGGTGCGAGCGCACGGCCGGGGGGCTGCGCAACGAGGATGCGCTGGCGCTCGCGCGGGAGAATTCCCGCGACTGGCCCTACGAGGTCGTCAACCCCTACGCGCTCGAGCCCGCGATCGCCCCGCACCTTGCCGCCGCGGAGGCAGGCGTCGAGGTCGGCCTCGAACGGATCCGCGCGGCCTTCCGGCGGCTGCAGCAGGACACCGATGTCGTCGTCGTCGAAGGCGCCGGCGGCTTCCTGGTCCCTCTGGCCCCCGCGCTCGCCATGCCGGACCTTGCCGTCGACCTGGGCCTCGAGGTGATCCTGGTCGTCGGCCTGCGCCTGGGCTGCCTCAACCATGCCTTCCTGACCGCAGAGGCGATCCGGCATCGCGGTCTGGGATTCGTCGGCTGGATCGGCAGCCAGGTCGATCCCGGCTTCGACCGGCTCGACGACAACCTCGCCTGCCTGCGCGCCGGCCTTCCTGCCCCCTGCATCGGGGTCATCGAGCGCCTTGCCAGTCCGGACCCCGCCACGGTCGCGGACCGGCTCGTGCGGCTCCCTCCTCTGGCCGACTGAGCGTAGTCGGCCTGCGACGCCGCTGGCACTCGACCGTCCCGAGTGCCAGACCGCACGCAACAGTCCGACCCTGGTCGTGAGACTGCGCGATTCGCGTATTTTGCTGGGCTTTCCGCGTATTGCTGGTCCTTGGCGCCCCAAGCAGCATCGGCGTCAAGCGCGGCGGAGGGCCCGCGCCAATCGTGTGCACGCGGGCACCGTCAAGGGAGGGTCCGCGGGCTTGGGGTAGCAACTTTCAGTGTCCCAGGTCGGTACGGCGACCGAGCGGCCCCCCTCCGGGTCGCGTGGATCCCGGTTCCGGAACGACCCGTAGGGGAGGTCCCATGGCAGACACCTTCTATGACGTGATGCGCAGGCAAGGCATCACGCGTCGCAGCTTCCTGAAGTTCTGCAGCCTGACGGCGACGTCGCTGGGCCTCGGTCCGGCGTTCGTGCCGAAGATCGTGCACGCGATGGAGACCAAGCCTCGCACCCCGGTCGTCTGGCTGCACGGGCTCGAGTGCACCTGCTGCACCGAAGCGTTCATCCGCTCCGCGCATCCGCTGGTGTCCGACGTCGTCCTGTCGATGATCTCGCTGGATTACGACGATACCATCATGGCCGCCGCGGGTTACCAGGCCGAGGAGATCCTCGAGCAGACCATCGAGAAGTACGACGGCCAGTTCGTACTCGCCTGCGAGGGCAATCCGCCGCTCAACGAGGACGGCATGTACTGCTTCCAGGGCGGCATCCCGTACCTCGAGAAGCTCAGGCACATGGCCGACCACGCCGGCGCGATCATCGCGTGGGGCTCCTGCGCCTCCTGGGGTTGCGTGCAGGCCGCCAAGCCGAACCCGACCCGGGCGACGCCGATCCACAAGGTGCTGAACAAGCCGGTGATCAAGGTGCCCGGCTGCCCGCCCATCCCGGAAGTGATGACGGGCGTGGTGACCTACCTGCTGACCTTCGGCATGCCGGAGCTCGACCGCCAGGGCCGGCCGAAGATGTTCTACAGCCAGCGGATCCACGACAAGTGCTACCGCCGGCCGCACTTCGACGCCGGCCAGTTCGTCGAGAAGTTCGACGACGAGGGGGCGCGCAAGGGTTACTGCCTGTACAAGGTCGGCTGCAAGGGCCCGACCACGTACAACGCCTGCTCGACGACGCGCTGGAACGAAGCGGTGTCCTTCCCCATCGGCTCCGGCCACGGCTGCATCGGCTGCTCCGAGGACGCGTTCTGGGACAAGGGCTCGTTCTACGACCGGGTCACCGACGTGCAGCCCGGGATCGAAAGCACTGCGGACCGCGTGGGTGGCACGCTCGCCGCCGTCACCGGTGCCGCGATCGCCGCTCACGCCGCGGTGTCCGCCATCAAGCGGGCACGCGACACCAAGGGCGCGCACACTGAGAAGGGAGGTGCCTGATCATGGCCGCCAACGTACAAGGCTTTGAGCTGGACAACAGCGGCAAGCGGGTCGTCGTCGATCCGATCTGCCGCATCGAAGGGCACCTGCGCATCGAGGTCAACCTCGACGACAACAACTTCATCCGCAATGCGGTATCGACCGGCACCATGTGGCGCGGCCTCGAGGTGATCCTCAAGGGCCGTGACCCGCGCGACGCCTGGGCCTTCACCGAGAGGATCTGCGGCGTCTGCACCGGCGTCCATGCGCTGGCATCGGTCCGCGCCGTGGAGAACGCGCTCAAGATCGACATCCCGGCGAACGGCAACGTGATCCGCAACCTGATGCACGCGACGCTGTACGCCCATGACCACCTCGTGCACTTCTACCACCTGCACGCGCTGGACTGGGTCGACGTGGTGAGCGCGCTCTCGGCGGACCCGAAGGCGACCGCCGAGCTCGCGCAGAGCATCTCGAACTGGCGCAACTCCTCGCCAGGCTACTTCCGCGACGTCCATTCGCGGCTCAAGAAGTTCGCCGAGAGCGGGCAGCTCGGGCCGTTCCAGAACGCCTACTGGGGCAACCCGGCCTACCGGCTGCCGCCCGAGGCCAACCTGATGGCCGTGGCGCACTACCTCGAGGCGCTCGACTTCCAGAAGGAGATCGTCAAGATCCAGACGCTGTTCGGCGGCAAGAACCCGCACCCGAACTGGCTGGTCGGCGGCATGCCCTGCTCGATCAACGTCAACGAGACCGGCGCGGTCGGCGCGATCAACATGGAGAGCCTGAACCGGGTGATCCAGATCGTCGACAACACGATCGACTTCATCGACAACGTCTACATCCCGGACCTGCTCGCCATCGCGTCCTTCTACAAGACCTGGACCTACGGCGGCGGGCTCGCCGGCAAGAACATGCTGTCCTACGGCGACTTTCCCGAGATCGCCAACGACTACACGGCGAAGAGCCTGGCTTTTCCGCGCGGCGCGATCATCGACGGCGACCTGTCCACGATCCATGAGGTCGACCTCGACGACGAGTCGCAGATCCAGGAGTTCGTGGACCACAGCTGGTACACCTACGGGACGCCGGGCCAGGGTCTGCATCCGTACAACGGCGAGACCAACCCGAAGTTCGAGCTCGGCGCCGGCGTCAAGGGCACGAAGACGAACATCGAGAACCTCGACGAGAGCGCCAAGTACAGCTGGGTCAAGGCGCCGCGCTTCAAGGGCAAGCCGATGGAAGTGGGGCCGCTCGCGCGCTACGTCATCGGCTACGCGCAGGGCAAGCCCGAGTTCAAGGAGCCGGTCGAGAAGGTGCTCACCGACCTCGGGCTGCCGGTGGCGGCGCTGTTCACGACGCTCGGGCGCACCGCCGCGCGCGGACTCGAGGCGTCCTGGTCGGCCCACAAGATGCGCCAGTACACCAACGAGCTGATCGCCAACATCAAGGCCGGCGACACTGCCACCGCCAACGTGGACAAGTGGGAGCCCAGCACCTGGCCGGCCAAGGCGCAGGGCCACGGCTTCGTCGAGGCGCCGCGCGGCGCGCTCGGCCACTGGATCGTGATCGAGAACCAGAGGATCGCCAACTACCAGTGCATCGTGCCGACGACCTGGAATGCCACGCCGCGTGACACCCAGGGGCAGATCGGCGCCTACGAGGCGTCGCTGCTCGACACGAAGATGGAGGTGGCCGACCAGCCGCTGGAGATCCTGCGCACCATCCACAGCTTCGATCCGTGCCTGGCGTGCGCGACGCACGTCATGTCGCCGGAGGGCAAGGAGCTGACTTCGGTCAAGGTGCGCTGACGGCGCGACAGCGCCCGGGAGGCAACATGGCATCTGCAAGGAGCGAGGCGCTCCGCCAAGCAAAGGCACTGGACGGCGCACCGGAGCACCACGTCGAGGGTCTGGTCGACCACTCGATGATGCGCGCGGTGTACGTCTACGAGGCGCCGGTGCGGCTTTGGCACTGGGTGACGGTGGTGGCGATGATCTTCCTGTTCGCCACCGGTTACCTGATCGGCAAGCCGCTGCCGGCCGTGGGGGGAGAGGCCAGCGATCACTACGTGATGGGCTACATCCGGATGATCCACTTCATCGCCGGATACGTCTTCGCGATTGCGTTCGTCGGCCGCGTCTACTGGTGGATCGTCGGCAACACCTGGGCCAAGGAACTGTTCGCGCCGGCCATCTTCTCCGGCAAGTTCTGGGGCGGGTTCTTCCACCAGGTTAAGTGGTACCTGTTCCTGACGAAGGAACCGAGGAGCTACGTCGCACACAACCCGCTGGCGACCCTGGCGATGTTCCTCATGTTCGGCCTCGTGGGGCTGTTCATGATCTTCACGGGCTTCGCACTCTACAGCGAGGGCCTGGGGCAGGGCAGCTGGGCTGACCGCATGTTCGGCTGGGTCATTCCCCTGCTGGGACAGAGCCAGGACGTGCACACCTATCACAGGCTGGGGATGTGGATCATGCTGCTGTTTGCGATGATCCACATCTACATGGCGTTCCGCGAGGACATCCTGTCCAAGCAGAGCATCGTGAGCACGATGGTCAACGGTTACAGGTACTTCAAGGACTGAGGGAGGCCCAGCGGATGGCCGGTGCGTGAGTCGTGAGTCGTGAGTGGTGAGTCGTCGGAGGCCAGTGCCTCCCCGGCTGTCCGACTCATGGTTCACGGCTCACGGCTCACCGTCCAATCCGCTTTATTTTCGTGACGCAAACCGAAACGATTCTCGTACTCGGTATAGGCAACGTACTCTGGGCCGACGAGGGTTTCGGGGTGCGCGCGGTCGAGGAATTCGACCGCCGCTACGCCTGTGGCGACGAGGTCACCGTGCTGGACGGTGGAACCCAGGGGCTCTACCTGCTGCCCTACGTACAGCAGGCTTCGCACCTGATCGTCTTCGACGCCATCGACTACGGGCTCGCGCCCGGCACGATGAAAGTCGTGCTCGACCGCGAAGTCCCGGCGTACATGGGCGCCAAGCAGATGAGCCTGCACCAGACCGGGTTCCAGGACGTGCTGGCAGCAGCCGAGCTCACCGGCCAGAGCCCGCGGCACCTCGTGCTGATCGGCGTGCAGCCCGAGGAGCTCAAGGACTACGGTGGCAGCCTGCGGCCCGTCATCAGGGCTCAGGTGTCACCTTCGGTCGACATCGCCGCGGAGTGGCTGCGCCGCTGGGGTATCGACGTGGAGCCGCGCCAGGACCCGGCGTCTGCCTCGGTCAACGCCGGCGCCCTGGCGCTCGAGGCCTACGAGGGCGGACGTCCCTCCGAGGTCGACGCCTGCCGCATCGGCGACCCGCGCTTCATGACCAGGAGGAATTCCTGATGTGCCTCGGCATCCCCATGCAGGTGCAGACTCTGGAGGGTGACTCGGCCTGGTGCGAGGGACGCGGCGAGCGGCGGCTGGTCGACACGCGACTCGTCGACCAGCTCGAGGTGGGCGACTGGGTGCTGGTCTTCCACGCCGTCGCGCGCGAAATCCTGACGGAGGAGCGCGCGCGGCAGGTCACCTATGCCCTCCACGCGCTCGATGCCGCGCTGGCCGGGGAGACGAACCTGGACCACCTCTTCCCGGACCTCGCCGGCCGCGAGCCCGAGCTGCCGGAACACCTGCGCAAGGAGGTCAAGCGTGGCTGACGCCGGAACCGACGTGCCGCGTCACCCCCTAGTCGAACGGCTGGTCACCGGGTTCGGGCTGCCCGAGGTCGGCGCATCCGACGTCGACGAGTTCCTGGCCGGACCCGGCGACGCGGTGCTGCTGTTCACCGAGGACCCGAAGAAATATCCCGAGTCGGCCGACGTCGCCGTGATTCTGCCGGAGCTGATGAAGGCTTTCGCGGGCCGCTTCCGGGCGGCGGTCGTCGCCCGCGCCTCGGAGCGCGAGCTGCAGAAGCGTTTCGGCTTCGCGCGCTGGCCGGCACTCGTGTTCGTGCGCGGCGGTGACATCGTCGGGACCCTCACGGGGGTTCACGACTGGGACGACTTCATCGAACAGGTGTCCACCTTGCTCGAATCCCCCACGCGCCGCGAGCTCGCCGCCGCCGCAGTGCGGGCGAACGAGCAGGCTGCTTCCGATTCCGGGGGACGCACATGAAGGATTTCCCGATCCCGGTGGTGACCGTCGGTCCCGGTGCCCAGGAGACCGCGGACGACGAGTTCCGATACCTGGAATTGCCCAGGGAGATGAGCACCTTCCAGATGCCGGGCCTCCCCGACCCCGAGTCGGCGCGCGGCGCCACCGAGGCCCGTGGCGTGCTCCGCTGGCTGGCCGCGACGACCGCCGCCTGGCCGGAGGTCGGCGGGCCGGCCACCTTCGATGTCGGCAGCCTCGACGCCGCCAATCGCGCGGTCCTGGACCAGGTGCTCGGCGAGGGCGAGGTCTCGATCATCGTCTCCGGCGAACGCGACCTGCGGATCCAGGAGTCCGTCTTCGCGGGCGTATGGCGCCTGCGGGTGGTGGGTCCGGGCAACAGCGTGGAGCGGGACCTCGTCGAGGTCGGGCCCATCCCGCAGTCCGTCCTCGCGGCGGCGCGCGAGCGTGCCGAGCCGCAGGTGCCCACGCTGCCGGTGCCGGAGGACGCCTTCAGCGCCCCGCCCATCCTCGCCGAGGTCGCGGACCGCGCCGGCTCGCGCCGGGCGGGCGAGCCCGCCCACGTCATCAACCTGTCGCTCCTGCCGCTATCGCCGGCCGACGGTCGTCACCTCGGTGAGGTGCTTGCCGCCGGGCCGGTGCGAATCCTGTCGCGTGGCTATGGCAGCTGCCGAATCACCAGCACCATCGTGCGCGACACGTGGTGGGTCCAGTACGTCAACGGCTACGGCAAGCCCATGGTCGAGTCGATCGAGATCACCGATGTCCCCGAGGTAGCGATCGCCTCGCGCGAGGACATCGCGGACTCAGCCTCGCGGGTGGCCGAAGCGCTCGAGTGGCTCGAGCAGAACTGAGACTGTGTCCTGCGATGGTGGATCCGCGCAACCTGTTCGAGGGCTCCTTCATGGGCGACGCCTCGCGCATCGCCGACGACACGCGCCTCGAGTGCAAGATCTGCTGGTACGTCTACGATCCCGACCAGGGAGACCCGGTGTGGCAGATCCCGCCTGGAACACCCTTCTCGGCGCTGCCGGAGCACTGGAAATGTCCCGAGTGCGACGGACCGCGGGAGCAGTTCATGGTGCTGCATGACTGAGCCGGCCCGCAGCGCTGCCGAAGCGACCGAGCGCCTCGAGACGGCTTTCTGCCGGATCCTGGACGAGCGCATGGCCGGCATACCCATCCTCAACCCCGCGCTGTCGGTCGAGGCCGTTGCACTGCGCGAGTGGCAGGGCCACTGGCTGGGCGCGCTCGTGACCCCGTGGTTCATCAACCTGATGATCCTGCCGGGCAGCGGCGCCTGGCGCGCCGTGGCCGACCGCGATTCGGTCTGGCACGCGTTTCCCAGCGGCCGCTTCGAGTTCATCGGCGGCAGCGAGCCCGGCATCGGGCCCTACCACGCCTGCTCGCTGTTCTCGCCCGTGCTCGAGTTCGCCGACCAAGAGACCGCGCGCGAGACGGCGCGCGTGGCGGTCGAGTCGCTGTTCGATCCCGGCATGCTGGGTGAGGCGACCGGGCACGAGTCCGGTGACGGCAGCGGGATGAGCCGGCGCGACTTCCTGCGCGGAGCCTCCGCGACGCGGTCATGACGCTGGAGGGCCGTGTCCGGGTGGCGGCGCGCTTCGACGGCGAGCGGATCGAGTCCGTGTCCGTCCGCTCCGACCGGCCCCTGGCGGCCAATGCGCTGCTCGCCGGGCGCACCGGAGAGGAAGCGCTCGCCCTCCTGCCCGGCGTCTTCGCGGTCTGCGGCCACTCGCAGGCGACGGTGTCGGCTGCGGCGATCGACGCCGCAGCCGACACCGCGCCGCCACAGGCCGTGCAGCGGCGGCGCGAGCGCGAGCTGGTGGCCGAGACGGCCTCCGAGCACGCCTTCCGGCTGCTGCTCGACTGGCCACGCCTGGCGGGAGTCGAGGAGGACGTCACCCTGCTCGCCCGGGTCCGCTCGCTGCTCGCGCGTGCCCCGGAGTCGGAAGCCTCGTGGGGGGCGGCCCGCGACGCACTGATCGGCATGGTGCAGTCGCGCATCCTCGGTGCCGGCCTCGATACCTGGCTCGAGCAGTTCTCGGCGTCGGAATGGCTGGAGTGGGCCCGGTCGGGACGGACCGCCACGGCGCGCACGCTCGCGGCGCTGTGCCCCGCGACCGAGTGGGCCGCACCCGACACCGCTTTCCTCACGGACCTCGGCCGCGCACGGCTGGCCGGGAAAATTGCCTTGCCCGCGCTCGGGCAGCCCGGTTTCGAGGCCCGGCCGGAACTCGACGGCGGGACCGCCGAGTGCGGGCCACTCGCGCGCAACCACCTGCATCCCGCGCTGCGCGACCTGGCGAGGCGCGACCGCATCGTCGCGCGCGCCTTCGCCCGGCTGGCCGAGTTCGCCCAGATCCTGCGCGAGGAGAATTGCGCCGGCCGGATCGATCAGGTCGCACTCGGGCCCGGGCGGGGCGCGGCGACCGGCGAGATGGCGCGCGGGCTGTTGACGCACGCCGTAGAGCTCGACGCAGGGCGCGTGCGGCGCTACGCGATCGTGGCGCCGACGGAGTGGAACTTCCACCCGGCCGGACCGCTGTACCGCGAGCTGGAGGGCAGGCCAGCCCGGGATGCCGGCGCAGCGCGGCGCGCGCTCGAGATCGCCGCCGCGACGCTCGATCCTTGCGTCGAGCTCCAGTGCGAGCTCGAGGGGGAACCGAGCCATGCATGAGATGTCTCTGGCAGAGAGCGTCGTGCAGATCGTCGAGGACACGGCCCGCCGCAACGGCGGCACGAGGGTCAGCAGCGTTACGCTCGAGATCGGCGCGCTGGCGGGAGTCGAGATCGAGGCGCTACGCTTCTGCTTCGATGCCGCCAGTCGCGGCACGATGGCGGCCGGTGCGATGCTCATGATCGACCGCCCGGAGGGCGCGGCATGGTGCATGCCCTGCGGCGAGACGGTCCGGGTCACGAGCCTCGGCGAGGCCTGCCCGCGCTGCGGCAGCTACCAGCTGCAGGTGACGGGCGGCGACGAGCTGCGGGTGCGGGAGATCGAGCTACATTGAGAGGGTGAGCGGAGACCAGGCATGTGTACGACCTGCGGTTGTGGCACCGACCACGTCCACATCGACGGCGTGAGCCAGCTCGTGTCCCGCACGACCGCGGCTCCGCTGTCGGGCGAGGAACGGTTCTTCCCGATGCCGGCGTCGACGCCCGCGGTAGGCGCGATGGCCGTGCACGCGCACGGCACTCCCGCGTCCCGCATCGTCCAGGTCGAGCGCGACCTGCTGGCGGCCAACGATTCCTGGGCCCGCCGCAACCGGGACCGCTTCCGGGCACTGGGCACGCTCTGCCTCAACCTCGTCTCCAGCCCGGGTTCGGGCAAGACGACGCTGCTCGTGCGCACGGTCACCGGACTCGCGGCACGCAGGCCCGTCGGTGTGATCGAGGGCGACCAGCAGACGTCCAACGACGCCGACCGCATTCGCGCGACCGGGGTTCCCGCCGTGCAGGTCAACACCGGTAAGGGCTGCCACCTCGAGGCGCCGATGATTGCGCGCGCGCTCGACGGTCTCGCGCTCACCGCCGGCGGCGTGCTGTTCATCGAGAACGTCGGCAACCTGGTCTGCCCGGCGCTCTTCGACCTCGGAGAGGCGCACAAGGTGGCCATCCTCTCGGTGACCGAGGGGGAGGACAAGCCCCTCAAGTATCCGGACATGTTCCGGGCGGCCGACGTCGTCCTGGTCAACAAGATCGACCTTCTGCCCTACCTGGATTTCGACGTCGAGCTGTGCGAGGCGAACGCGCGTCGCGTCAATCCGTCGCTCGAAATCATGCGGGTCTCGGCGAAGAGCGGGGATGGCTTCGACGAGTGGCTCGGATGGATCGAGTCCCGCGCCCGCCCGGCGGCTTCCCCGGCACGAGGGAGCGAGGCCCGCACGTGAGGGACGCCGTCGCAGCCGGCGACGGACCCGCCCGTCGCCGGCTGCGGGTCCGAGGACAGGTCCAGGGCGTCGGATTCCGGCCTTTCGTCTATCGGCTCGCGGTCGAGCTGGACCTTTCCGGCTGGGTCCGCAACGACGGGGAAGGGGTGGATCTCGAGGTCGAGGGCGGCGCCAGGCGGCTCGACGAGTTCGAGACCCGTCTCGGCGCGGAGGCGCCCCGGCTCGCGCGGATCCTGTCGATCGAGCGCAGTGAGCTGGCCGCGAAAGGCTCGGCGGAGCCCTTCGTCATCGTCGCGAGCGACGCCGGCGGACGCGGCGCCCACATCACGCCGGACACCGCCGTGTGCCCGGACTGCCTGGCCGAGCTGTTCGATCCTGCGGACCGGCGCTGGCGCTATGCGTTCATCAACTGCACCAGCTGCGGACCGCGCTACACGATTACGCGCGCGTTGCCCTACGACCGTCCGAGCACGAGCATGGCGCGGTTTCCCATGTGCGCGCCGTGCCTCGAGGAATACGAAGACCCGCTCAGCAGGCGCTTCCACGCGCAGCCGAACGCCTGCCCGGACTGCGGCCCGTCGCTCGCCCTGCTCGCGCCGGACGGGAGCCCCCTCGACGTGGCCGACCCGGTAGCGGCGGCGCTCGCACGCATCCGCACCGGAGAGATCATCGCGGTCAAGGGCCTCGGCGGCTTCCACCTGGTCTGCGATGCCGGCCACCCCACCACGGTGGCGCGACTGCGCGAGCTCAAGCAGCGCGAGGAGAAGCCTTTTGCGCTGATGGTCGCAAACGCCGCATCGGCCGCGCCCCACGTGCGGCTCGACCAGGCCGGGCGGGCGGCGCTCGAGTCGCCCGAGCGGCCGATCCTGCTGCTGCCGCGAGTCGATCCGTCCTTCGACAGGCCGGCTGGGGTCGCGCCCGGACTGGCCGTACTCGGCGTGATGCTGCCTTACACGCCGCTGCACTACCTGCTCTTTCACGAGTACGCAGGCCGGCCCGCCGGGACGGCCTGGCTCGAGGAGGCGCACGCGCTGACGCTCGTCTGCACATCTGCAAACCCTGGCGGAGAGCCACTCGTGACGGGCAACGACGAGGCGGTTCGGCGGCTCGGCGGGATCGCGGATGGCCTGCTCGTGCACGACCGCGAGATCCTGGTGCGCTGCGACGACACCGTGGCGAGCGTACGCGCAGGGCGCGTGCGATTCGTGCGTCGCGCGCGCGGCGAGACCCCCCGCGCCCTGCGCCTGGCGCAAGCCGGACCACCGGTGCTCGCGCTTGGCGGCTACCTAAAGAACACGATCTGCCTGACACGGGGCGACGAGGCGTTCGTTTCCCAGCACGTGGGAGACCTCGACAACCGGCCGACCTGCCTTGCGCTCGCCGAGACTGTCGACCACCTGCGCGAAGTCCTCGATCTCGAGCCTGCGCTCATCGCCTGCGACCTGCACCCCGACTTCGAGAGCACGCGGCTGGCGGAGCGCCTCGCCGCGGAGCGCGGGCTCGGCCTGGTGCGCGTGCAGCACCACCACGCGCACGTCGCCGCCGTGATGGCCGAGCACGGACTGACCGGACCCGTGCTCGGGCTCGCCCTCGACGGCGTCGGTCTCGGCAGCGACGGCGAGGCCTGGGGCGGAGAGCTCCTGCGGGTCGGGCCGGAAGGTTTCGAGCGGCTCGGGCACTTCCACCCGATCGCCCTCCCCGGGGGCGACCGCGCGGCGCGCGAGCCGTGGCGGATGGCGGCCGCGGCGCTGCATGCGCTCGGGCGGGGCGAGGAGATCGAGCGTCGTTTCGCGAACCCCGCCGCGCCGGCCGTTCGGCGCATGCTGGAGAGCGGCATCCGCTGTCCTACGACCAGCAGCGCGGGACGCTGGTTCGACGCGGCAGCCGGACTGCTCGGGCTCAAGGAAGTCATGCGCTTCGAAGGACAGGCCGCGATGCTGCTCGAGGGACTGGCGGCTGCCCACGGCCCGGTGGAGCCCGGAGCGGGTGACCACGTGGTGGACGATATGGTCCTGGACCTGTTCCCCCTGATCGGCCGCCTTGCGGATACTAGCGATGCCGGCTTCGGCGCCGCGCTGTTTCATTCGTCTCTGGCCCGGGGGCTCGCCGACTGGACCGTTCAGGCCGCGCGGCGTACCGGGCTCACGGACGTGGCCTTGTCGGGCGGCTGCTTCATGAATCGCGTGCTCGCACAAGACTTGGAGCGGTTGCTGGGGCAGGCGGGAATCAAGGTCTACGAGGCCTGCCAGCTGCCGCCCAACGACGGCGGGATCTCCGCCGGGCAGGCCTGGGTGGCCCTGATGGGTCGGAGGGAGTGACGACATGTGCCTGGCTTTGCCCGTCAGGGTGATCGAGTTGCGGGACGGCGATCGGGGCGTGGTCGACCTGGGCGGCGTCCGCAAAGAGGTTTCGCTCGCCCTCGTGGACGGCGTCTCGGTCGGGGACTACGTCATCCTGCACGTCGGCTACGCACTGACGCGGCTCGATCCGGACGAGGCGCAGAAGACCCTCGAGACCTTCGCAGCCGCAGGCCTTTCGCCCGAGCCCGCGGCGCCATGAAGTACATCGACGAGTTCCGTGACGGCTCCGTCGCGCGCCGGATCGGCGCAGCCATCGCCCGCGAGGCGCTGCCCGGCAGGCGCTACAGCTTCATGGAGTTCTGCGGCGGCCACACGCACGCGATCGCGCGCTACGGAGTCGCGGACCTGTTGCCGGGCAACGTGCGCATGATCCACGGACCGGGCTGCCCGGTGTGCGTCCTTCCCATCGGGCGCATCGATATGGCCATCGAGATCGCGCGCCGGCCCGAGGTCATCCTCGCGACCTACGGTGACACCATGCGGGTTCCCGCCTCCGGGCGCCTGTCGCTGCTCAAGGCGAAGGCGCAGGGGGCCGACATCCGCATGGTTTACTCCACCGCCGACGCCGTCAGGCTTGCCGAGCGGAACCCGGCCCGCGAGGTCGTCATGTTCGCGATCGGCTTCGAGACCACGACTCCGCCGACCGCGCTGGCCATAAGGGAGGCGCAGGCAAAGGGTCTGACCAACTTCTTCGTGTTCTGCAACCACGTGCTGACGCCCTCGGCGATCTCGCACATCCTCGAGTCGCCCGAGGTGCGCGAGCTCGGCACCGTGCCGATCGACGGCTTCGTCGGTCCGGCGCACGTGTCCACCGTCATCGGCAGCCGGCCGTACGAGTTCTTCGCCGAGGAATACCAGAAGCCGGTGGTCATCGCGGGCTTCGAGCCGCTCGACGTGATGCAGGCGATCCTCATGCTCGTCCGGCAGGTCAACGACGGCCGCTGCGAGGTGGAGAACGAGTTCACGCGCGCCGTGACCCGTGAGGGCAACGCGAAGGCCCAGGCGCTGGTGGCCGAGGTGTTCGGGCTGCGTCGCACCTTCGAGTGGCGCGGCCTAGGAGAGGTCCCCTACAGCGCCCTGCGGCTGAAGGAAGGCTACGCGGCCTTCGACGCCGAGCGCCGCTACGGCGTCGCCGACCGCAGCGTTCCCGACCACAAGGCCTGCGAGTGCGGTGCGATCCTGCGGGGGCTCAGGCATCCGGCCGACTGCAAGCTGTTTGGATCCGCCTGCACGCCCGAGAACCCGCTCGGCAGCTGCATGGTGTCCTCGGAGGGCGCCTGCGCCGCGCACTACACGTATGGTCGCTTCCGCGACACGTCGCGCCGCGTCGCCGCCGGAGCTGCCGTGACGTGAGGCGGCGCGGCTTCACGCGCGCCCTGGACTTCCGCCACGGCCAGGTCGAGATGACCCACGGCAGCGGCGGGCGCGCCACGGCGCAGCTCGTCGAGGAGCTGTTCGTCGCGCAGTTCGACAACGAGGCACTCAGGCGCCTCGACGACCAGGCACAGGTCGAGGTGCCACCCGGGCGGCTGGTGGTCGCCACCGACTCGCACGTGGTCTCGCCGCTGTTCTTCCCCGGCGGCGACATCGGTTGCCTCTCCGTGCACGGCACGATCAACGACGTCTCCATGGCCGGCGCCCGGCCGCTCTACCTGGCGGCCGGCTTCATCCTCGAGGAGGGCCTGCCGCTCGCGGACCTGCGGCGCATCGTCGAGTCGATGGCGGCTGCGGCGCGCGAGGCCGGGGTCCCGATCGTGACCGGCGACACGAAGGTCGTCGAGCGCGGCAAGGGTGACGGCGTGTTCATCACCACGACCGGCGTAGGCGTCGTGCCGGCCGGGGTCAACGTCTCCGGTACGCGGGCACGTCCCGGCGATGCCGTCCTCGTCAACGGCACGATGGGCGACCACGGCGTCGCCATCATGTCGTTGCGCGAGAATCTGGAGTTCGGCACGACGATCCGCTCGGACACGGCGGCGCTGCACGGGCTGGTCGCGGCGATGCTCAAGGCCGTGCCGGACATCCACTGCCTGCGCGACCCGACCCGCGGCGGACTGGCGACGACGCTCAACGAGCTGGCCCACCAGTCCGGGGTCGGCGTCATCATCGGCGAGGCGCGCATCCCGGTGCGCGGCGAGGTGAACTCCGCCTGCGAGTTCCTGGGTCTCGACCCCCTCTACGTCGCGAACGAGGGCAAGCTCATCGCCATCTGTGCCCCGGCGGATGCGCAGCGCCTGCTCGACGCCATGCAGGCCCATCCCCTCGGGCGCGAGGCTGCGATCATCGGCGAGGTGATCGAGGACGAGCACGCTTTCGTCCAGATGGATACGGCCTTCGGCGGCCGACGGGTCGTCGACTGGCTCACGGGCGACCAGCTGCCGCGCATCTGCTGAGGAGCCGCCACCCGTGCGGATCCTTCTGCTCACGCACGCCTTCAACGGTCTGGCCCAGCGACTCTACGTCGAGCTCGGCGAGCTCGGCCACGCCGTCTCGGTCGAGTTCGACATCCATGACGAGGTCACGCGCGAGGCCGTCGACCTGTTCGACCCGGACCTCGTGGTCGCGCCTTTCCTGAAGCGCGCCATCCCCGAGGACGTGTGGCGCCGCGTGCCCTGCCTCGTGGTGCATCCCGGCGTCCGGGGCGATCGCGGTCCCTCGGCCCTCGACTGGGCCGTGCGCGAGCGCGAGTCTTCGTGGGGTGTGACGCTTCTGCAGGCCAACGCCGAAATGGACGCCGGCGACATCTGGGCCTGGTCGGAATTCCCGATGCGCGAGGCGTCGAAGAGCAGCCTGTACCGGCAGGAAGTCACCGAGGCCGCCACGGACTGCGTCCTGCGGGCGCTCGATCGCGCGACGGATCCGTCGTTCCGGCCGACGCCCCTCGATCCCTCGGCGCCCGGCGTGCACGGACGTCCGCGACCAGTGATGCGCCAGGCCGACCGGCGCATCGACTGGGAAGGGGATGATACCGACACCGTGCTCGCCCGGATCCACGCCTCGGACGGCTTTCCCGGCGTGCTCGACGACGTCGATGGCAGGGCCTGCCGCCTGTTCGGCGGCTGGCGGGAGGCGGCCCCGCCGCCGGCGCAGCGGCCCGGGACACTGCTGGCCAGGCGCGACGGGGCGGTGCTGCGTGCGACGCGCGATGGCGCCGTCTGGATCAGTCACCTGCGATCCGAGGGCGAGGCCGGGGCAGTCAAGCTGCCGGCGACCGATGTACTCGGCGAGGCGGCGGCCGGCCTGCCGGAACTGCCCGTGCCGATCGACGCGCCCGGCGGAGGGGGCTTCCGGGAGCTCCGCTATTTCGAGCGCGGGCCGGTGGGATTCCTCGAGTTCGACTTCCACAACGGGGCGATGTCCACGCGGCAGTGCGACCGGCTCGCTTCGGCCCTCCGCTCGGTCAGGGAGCGGCCGACCCGCGTCCTCGTCCTGCTGGGGGGCCGGGAGTTCTGGTCGAATGGCATACACCTCGGCGTGATCGAGGCGGCAACCGATCCGGCGGACGAGTCATGGCGGAATATCAACGCGATCGACGACGTTTGCCTCGAAATCCTCTCTTTTAGAGACAAGATCGTCATCTCGGCTCTGCGCGGGAACGGCGGCGCGGGGGGCGTCTTCCTTGCCCTCGCGGCCGACGAGGTCTGGGCACGGCGGTCCGTGGTGCTCAATCCCCACTACAAGAACATGGGCAACCTCTACGGCTCGGAGTATTGGACCTACCTGCTGCCGCGCCGCGTCGGCGCCGACGGCGTCGCCCGGGTCATGGACAACCGCCTCCCCGTGGGCACGGCGGCCGCGACCCGTCTGGGGCTCGTCGATCTCGTGCTCCAGGGCGATTCGGCCGGGTTCCTGGAGGCGGTTGCCGAGCGGGCCGCGACACTCGCCACGGCGGACGACTTCGTGGCCCGGCTGGAGCGCCGCCGTGCGCGCCGGGCGCAGGACGAGGCCGACCGACCCCTCGCGGCCTACCGCGCGGCGGAGCTCGAACGCATGCGGCTCAACTTCTACGGCTTCGATCCGAGCTACCACGTCGCGCGCCACCGGTTCATCCGCCGCACCCTGCACTCGTGGACTCCGCGCCATCTCGCCGTCCACCGGCGGATCTAGGGGACATTTCTGTTTTCCTTTTGGGCCGTTGACGGCCCGCCGCCGCTTCGGCTGGCACACCGAAAAGGAAGACAGGGGTGTCCCCTCCCCGCTAACACCCGAAGCTAAATACCTGTTTCGAATTTCCATAGCACCGCAGCGGCGCCCCCCGGTGCGCGAAGGTCCCCCCCTATGCGCCGCCTATGCGGCGGTTCGAGAAGGAGTTTTTCGTGTTGCGACGCCCTGCCGGCTCCCTTACGATTCGCGGGCTTCACGACGTTCGAGGGAAAGCGAGCCGTGGTGGATGAAACGGCCGGGGCGGGTGCGCGCCGCGGCTTGGCCATCGAACTGATTCCCAACTGTTCGCTGACGCCGCGGCAGGCTCTCGGCTTCTTCGCTTCCCTGTGCGTGGTGTCGTTTGCGATCGCCGGGTTTTTCGTGGCCCGCGGCCTGTGGCCGGTGCTGCCGTTCGCGGGGCTCGAGATGGCCGTGCTCGGGTGGGCGCTTTACGCCTCGCTGAGGCGTCGCCGCTGTACGCAGACGATCACGGTCACCGACGAGGCGATCGAGGTCGTGACCCGCGATGCGCGGGGTGCCCGCACCGAGTCGTTCCCGCGCCATTGGGCTCGGGCCCGCCTGGTCCGGGCGCGGGGATGGCACCCCAGCCGGCTCGTGATCGAGTCGCACGGCCGCAGCTGCGAGATCGGCGGGCTGCTGACGGAAGAGGAGCGGCGCGGCCTGCACTCAAGGCTGCGGCACGTGATCGGCGGAGTGAACGAGTCGCCTGCGCTGCATGCGGCGCCGGGCGCCTGACAATAGTTCTGTGCAAGGAGTAACGGGGTCCATGGCCAACTCGAAGAAGCTGCTCGCCGGCACCACAGGCGCCATCGTCGCCGCGGCAAGCCTGCCGGCACGCGCCGACTGGAGCCTGCTCAACATGCCGGTCGGCGTGAGCGAGCTGTCGCGCGAGATCTACGGCATGCACATGCTGATCCTGTGGATCTGTGTGGTGATCGCCATCTTCACCTTCGGCGCGATGATCTACGCGATGGTGAAGTTCCGGAAGTCGAAGGGCGCGGTCGCTGACATGTCGATGCTTCACAACACGAAGCTCGAGATCGCCTGGACGATCGTGCCGGTATTCATCCTCGTGGGCATGGCCATCCCGTCGGTCGATAAGCTCATCAAGATCGAGGACACGACCGGGTCCGAGCTCACCATCAAGGTCACCGGCTACCAGTGGTTCTGGGAGTACGAGTACCTCGGCACCGGCGTCTCGTTCTACAGCCGCCTCGACGAGGCCAGCAACGAGGCTCGCCAGCTCGACTCAGGCCTCGACCCGGAGGCGGTGGACCACTACCTCCGCAACGTCGACAACCCGATGGTCGTTCCGACCGGCACGAAGATCCGCCTGCTGCTCACGGCCAACGACGTCAATCATGCGTGGTGGGTCCCCGATTTCGGCATGAAGCGCGATGCCATTCCGGGCTTCATCAACGAGATGTGGATTTCCGTGGACGCGGACAAGCCGGGCACCTACCGCGGCCAGTGCGCCGAGCTGTGCGGCCGCGACCACGGCTTCATGCCGATCGTCGTCGTTGCCAAGCCGCGCGCGGAGTTCGATGCATGGCTCGCCGGGGAGCAGGTTAAGGCACAGCAGGCCTCCACGGGGGCTGCGACTACGGTAAGGGTTGAAACGACGGATGGCGGCGAGTCCGTCCGGCTGGCGAAGGCGGAGTAAGCAGACATGGCACACCACGAGCACGCGGCGGAACACGCCCACCACGACGAGAAGCCGGCCGGGATCATGCGCTGGCTGACAACCACCAACCACAAGGACATCGGGACCATGTACCTGGTGTTCTCGCTCGCCATGTTCCTGATCGGTGGCCTGATGGCACTGGTCATCCGCGCAGAGCTGTTCCAGCCGGGCCTGCAGTTCGTCGACCCGGGCTTCTTCAACCAGATGACCACCATGCACGCCCTGGTGATGGTGTTCGGCGCGGTCATGCCCGCGACCGTGGGTCTCGCCAACTGGATGATCCCGATGCAGATCGGCGCGCCGGACATGGCGCTGCCACGCATGAACCTGTTCAGCTTCTGGCTGCTGTTCTTCGCGTTCATGCTGCTGCTGTCGACGCTGTTCCTGCCGGGCGGCGCGCCCGCAGCGGGCTGGACGCTCTACCCGCCGCTCGTGCTGCAGACCGGCGACGCCTTCCCGGTGGCGGTGTTCGCCGTGCACCTGATGGGCGCCTCGTCGATCATGGGCTCGATCAACGTGATCGTCACCATCATGAACATGCGGGCCCCGGGCATGACCCTGCTCAAGATGCCGCTGTTCTCCTGGTCCTGGCTGATCACGGCCTACCTGCTGATCGCCGTCATGCCGGTACTCGCCGGCGGCGTGACCATGCTGCTGACGGATCACTTCTTCGCGACCAGCTTCTTCAACCCGGCCGGAGGCGGCGACCCGGTGCTGTTCCAGCACATCTTCTGGTTCTTCGGGCACCCCGAGGTCTACATCATGATCCTGCCGGCATTCGGGATCGTTTCGGAGATCGTGCAGACATTCTCACGCAAGCCGATCTTCGGCTACGAGGCCATGGTCTACGCCATCGCCTCCATCGCGTTCCTGTCCTTCATCGTCTGGGCGCACCACATGTTCACGGTCGGCATGCCGCTGGCGGGGCAGATGTTCTTCACGCTGTCGACGATGCTGATCGCGATCCCGACCGGTGTGAAGGTGTTCAACTGGACTGCCACGCTTTGGCGCGGCTCGATCAGCTTCGAGCCGCCGATGCTGTTCGCCATCGCCTTCCTGTTCCTGTTCACGATCGGTGGCTTCTCGGGCCTGATGCTCGCCATCGCCCCGGCTGACTTCCAGTATCACGATACCTACTTCGTGGTGGCGCACTTCCACTACGTGCTGGTGCCGGGCGCCGTGTTCGCCATCATGGCCGCCGTCTACTACTGGCTGCCGAAGTGGACCGGCCACATGTACGACATGAAGCTCGCCAACATTCACTTCTGGATGTCGACGATATTCGTCAACGTGCTGTTCTTCCCGCAGCACTTCCTCGGCCTCGCCGGCATGCCGCGCCGCATCCCGGACTACGCGACGCAGTTCTCGGACTGGAACATGGTGTCCTCGATCGGTGCCTTCGGCTTCGGCCTGTCGCAGCTGCTGTTCGTCTACATCATCCTCAAGGCGGCGAAGGGCGGCGCCAAGGCGACTGCCGGCGTGTGGGAGCACCCCGCCGACTTCCCGGCCGGCCTGGAATGGACCGTGCCCTCGCCGGCGCCGTACCACACCTTCGAGACCGCGCCCGAGGTCAAGTGAGCACCGCTGTGGATCCACGGGAAGACCCGGCGCTGCGCCGGCGGAACATCCGCCTGGCCATCGTGCTCGGCATCGTCGCCGTCGCGGTCTACGTCACCTTCTTCCTGGTCAAGGGCATGGGAGGCGAGTGAGGCGATGACCGACCGGGAGCGGCAGAAGAGGCGCTCGAATGCCCGGCTGGCCGGCCGGCTGCTGCTGATGGCGGCCGGCAGCTTCGCCTTCGGCTACGCGCTCGTGCCGCTCTACGACGTGTTCTGCGAAGTCACCGGCATCGGCTCGCGCGACCGCCTGACGCAGGCTGCCGTGGTGGAGGCCTTCGGTCCGGACGTGTCGCGGACCGTGGTCGTGGAATTCGTCTCCTCGACGCCCGGCACCGGGGACTGGGAGTTTCACCCGAACGTGGCGAGCATGGAGGTTCACCCCGGCCAGCTGTACGAGACGACCTTCCACGCCCGCAACCTGACCGGCCGCGAGATCATCGGCCAGGCGGTGCCGAGCGTCTCGCCGGCCCGAGCCGCACGTTACTTCCAGAAGACGGAGTGCTTCTGCTTTACACCGCAGCACTTCGAGACCGACGAGGTCAAGGACATGCCGGTGCGCTTCATCGTGGGCCGGGACCTCCCGACGGGCGTCGACCGGCTGACGCTTTCCTACTCGTTCTTCGACAGCGGACGGTTCGCCCGGCAGGGCGCCGCCGACAACGGCTGACGAGACGACCGGCTCACGATCAGGCGACCACACCAACACCTACCGCAAGGGCGAATGCCTCCACGGGGAACTCACTGATGGCACACGCGGCTCACGCTCACGATCCGAACAAGTACTACATCCCGCACGGCAGCAACCTGCCGTTCTTCGGGTCGGTCTCGCTCTTCGTGCTGATGGCGGGAGCGGCACTCTTCCTCTCCGGCGTCGGCGGGGGCGGCTGGATCCTGCTGGTCGGGCTCGTGCTGCTGGCCGCACTGTTCTTCCTGTGGTTCGGCACGGTCATTTCCGAGAACCAGGCCGGCATCTACAACATGCAGGTCGACCGGTCGTTTCGCATGGGGATGATGTGGTTCATCTTCTCGGAGGTCATGTTCTTCGCGGCCTTCTTTGGTGCGCTGTTCTACGCCCGGCAGCTGTCCCTGCCCTGGCTGGGCGGCGACGGCGGCAAGGCCGTTACCAGCCTGCTGCACCCTGGCTTCGAGGCGACCTGGCCGTACGGCGCCAACGGGCCGGCGGCGCTCGGGCCCAACGAGGGCGGCGAGTTCGAGGTCATGCACGCCTGGGGACTGCCGGCGCTCAACACCGCGTTGCTGCTCACTTCCGGCGTGACCATCACCGTCGCCCACCATGCGCTGAAGGAGAACAAGCGCGGCATCCTGAACGTCTTCCTGGCGCTGACGTTCATCCTGGGCTTCATCTTCCTGGGCGTGCAAGCCTACGAGTACCATCACGCCTGGACGGAGCTCGGCCTGCAGCTCGGCACCGGTGTGTACGGCTCGACCTTCTTCATGCTGACGGGCTTCCACGGCCTGCACGTGACCGTCGGCGCCATCATGCTGCTCGTGATCTGGCTGCGCTGCCTGAAAGGCCACTTCACGCCCGAGCGCCACTTCGCCTTCGAGGGCGTGGCCTGGTACTGGCACTTCGTCGACGTCGTCTGGCTCGGCCTGTTCGTTTTCGTCTACTGGCTCTAGCTGCCCGACGGCTGACCTCGCTTCCCGGCAAGGGCCGCGGCAGGAATGCCGCGGCCCTCGTCGTTGGACGGTATCGGAGTTGTACCAGCCACGCAGGTACCCGGCGTGCTTGCTGCCCGGCGTGCCGTCTTGCTCGGGGTGTCCCCCGCTCGCTCCGGGTCGATCTGAGTCGCTCGCCGGGGGACACCCACCTCGCGTCCGGCACGCATGTGAGGTACTGCCTGCCGTTCCCGCCTCGCGGCCGAGGTGGCGCGGTGTCTGCGAGACCGAGCGAGTATCGGGGAGCGAATCGAGCGGACACCGCGCCGGATCCCGGCCGCGAGGCATGGTCATGGTCGGCGGAGGAAGGCGGGCCGGCCGCCACGCCAGGCTGTGCCGGTCCGGGTGAGATCCCCGGACAAGAGGCTTGCGCCGCAAGCGAGACGCGCGCGCCCGGTAGACTGGCGCCATGGCCGAGCGCAAGTTCATCGCCATCGCGGGCAACATCGGCGCCGGCAAGACCGAGCTGACCGAGTTCCTGTGCAGCCGCTACGGGCTCACGCCGTTCTACGAGCCCAACGACGAGAACCCTTACCTCGCCGACTTCTACGACGACATGAGGACCTGGGCCTTCCGGTCGCAGCTCTTCTTCCTGACGCACAAGTTCCGGCTGCACCTGGCGCTGCAGGACGAGCCCGGCACCGTCATCCAGGACCGCACGATCTACGAGGACGCCGAGATCTTCGCGCGCAACTTGTTCCGCCAGCGGCTGATCGACAAGCGCGATTTCGACACCTACTGGGAGCTATACCAGAGCATACGGCGCGCGCTGCGGCCGCCGGACCTGATGATCCAGCTGCGCTGCCCGGTGCGCACGCTGCGCCGGCGCATCCGGGCCCGCGGCCGTGCCTTCGAGCGGAACATCCCCGCACCCTATCTCCGCAGGCTGAACGGCTTGTACGAGGACTGGTTCGCGAGCTACAACCTGTCTCCGGCGCTGGTGCTCGAGACCGACAAGCTCGACTACCTGACCGACCTGGTCGACTATGTCGACCTGCTGGATCGCATCGAACAGTACCTTTAGGCGAGTCAAGCCATGTCCGACCACAAGCTGAAGACCCGGGACCCGGCCGCCACCGAGCCGCAGCAACTGAGCGTAGCCGCCGCGCGGCCCACGAAGGGATCCGTGACGGAGCACACCGTCTCGACGCCCGGCGGTCCGGTCTCCTTCCGTGCAACGGCCGACTGGGTAGTGCTGCGCAAGCTGGAAAAGCCCGTCGCCGAGATCTTCCACGTCTACTACGGAAGGCTCGCTGAAGGACCGGCTGGCGCCGCCGCCGTCGACCGTCCCGTGACGTTCGTCTTCAACGGCGGGCCCGGCGCGGCATCGGCCTACCTGCACGTCGGCGCACTCGGCCCGCGCCGTGTCGAGTTCGCTCCGGACGGCACGCTGTTGCCGCCGCCGGCGCGCCTCGTGGACAACGAGTCGACCTGGCTGGCCTTTACCGACCTGGTCTTCGTCGACCCGGTCGGCACGGGCTTCAGCCGCACGGTCGCCGCCGACGGCGCCTCCGTGCCGCCGCCGGCCGACAAGCCACCAGCGGCGAAGCACGCCACGGATGATCCGAAGGAGAAGGACAAGGAGAGCGACGAGTTCTTCAAGGTCAATCGCGACCTCGAGTCGATCTGCGAATTCATCTCGAAGTTTCTGTCGAAGCACAAGCTCTGGTCGCGCCCGGTGTTCATCGTCGGCGAGTCCTACGGCGGCTTTCGCGTGGGCAAGCTGGCGCGCAAGCTGCAGCAGGGATTCGGCGTCGGCTTGAATGGCGCGATCCTGATCTCGCCTGCGCTGGAGCTGTCGCTGCTCGACGGCTCCGACTACGACATCCTGATGTGGTCGGACGTGTTTCCGTCACAGGTCGCCGCTGCCGTCCACCACGGTCGTTCGCGTTCCCTGGCTGCCGGTCTCGAGCCCGGGGAGTTCCTGCCGGAGGTGGAGCGGTTCGCGTGCAACGAGCTGCTGCGGCTGCTGACCCTGGGCGAGGCGTTGCCCGACGAGGAAAGGCAGTCCATCGCCTCGAGGGCAGCCGCCTATCTCGGCCTGCCGGAAGCCTATGTGGCGCGGAAGGCCGCCCGCATCGCCCACACCCACTTCGCGCGCGAGCTGCTGCGGGGCGAGAAGAAAGTCGTCGGCCTGTACGACTCCACCATCACCGCCCACGACCCGTTCCCGGACCGCGACCTGTTCGAGGGCGCCGATCCTACGCTGTTCTCGCTCGATCGGGTCTTCAGTGGTGGCATCAACACGCTCGTCCGAGAGCAGCTGGCGGTGGAGACCGACCTGGACTATCACCTGCTGAGCCTCAAGGTGAACGAGTCCTGGAAGGTGGACGGCCGCAAGCATGCCTTCGAGTCGCAACTGGGAGCCACCGACGACCTGCGGTACGCCATGGCGCTGAACCCCCACATGAAGGTGATGATCACGCACGGCTACCACGACCTGGTGACTCCATACTTCTCCTCGAACCGGCTGGTCGGACTGATGAAGCTGGCTCCCGAGCTCCGGCAGAACCTGACGGTGCGCCACTTCAGCGGCGGCCACATGTTCTATGCATGGGAGAAGTCGCGAGCGGCGTTTCACTCCGCCGCCGCCGAGTTCTACCGCTCGGCCCTGTAGCCCCGCCGGAGTCGGCCGGCCACGAGCGCCGGCCACCGGCGGACGCTGGCTCAGGTGAGGCTGCGGGCGCCGCCGCTCGAGGCGACCTGGACGGCTTGTCCGGCGCTCAGCCGCTCGCCGCCGCGGACCACGACGCGGTCTCCGCCCGACAGACCCTCGAGCACCTCGACCCGCGCCGCATCGCCGTTGCCCAGTCGCACCGGCACGCGCTCGGCCACGTCGTCCTGGCCCACGCGGAACACGTGTGCGCCGTCCGCCCGGACGATCACCGCATCCCGCGGCACGATCACCGCTGACGCGGACGTTACCGACGGCAACTCCACCCGCACGGCCGACCCTATGGGCCAGCGGCCTCTGGAGAGTGCGATCCGGAGCTCCAGCATCCGCGAGCGCTCGTCGCCGACCGGCACCACGGCGCGGATCCTGCTGCCCTCGGTCGCCCCCGCGCCCATGACTCGCACCTCGTGGCCCGCCTTCAGGTGCATGGCCTCGGCCACCGGTGCCCGCGCCACGACCTCGACGCTGTCGGTGTCGGTCAGCCGCAGCACCTCGACGCCCGGCGCCACGAACTCGCCGAGCTGACGCAGGCGCTCCACCACGTGGCCCGGAAACGGCGCGCGCAAGGTGCCGCGCGCGATGTCGTGCCGCGTCCGGTCGCCTGCGACGTGGGCCTGCTCGAGCTCCTGCCGCGCCATCGCCAGCCGCGCGGCCGCCTCGTCGATCTGGCTGCGCGAGGCGATGCCCGCGCCGAGCGTCTCGAGCCGCTCGAGCTGCGTCTCGAGCAGCCCGACGTTGGCCGCCAGGCGCCGAACCTGAGCCTCATTTTCGCGCAGCTCGAGCTGCAGCGTCGTCGTGTCGACGCGCGCGAGTGCGGCGCCCCGGCTCACCGTGCTCCCAGGCTCGGCGACCCAGGTGAGCCGCCCGGCGATCTCGGCGGCGAGCCGCGCGTCGTTGCGGCTCACCACCGTGCCCGTCGCCGTCCTGGTGGCCTCCACGCTGCCGGCAACCGCCCGGGCGATCGTGACCGGCACCGGCGGCGGTGCGGCCTGCCCTTCGGCCAGGCCGACGGCACCGGCAAGCGAAACCATGGTTGCTGCGAGGCAGGCCACCGCGGCCCGTCTTGTCCTTACCGTACTCGTCATGCTGCCTCCCCGATGGCGCGCGCCGGCGCTGCTGCCGGTGCCCGCGCCTGCGCCGGTGCCGCCTCGCCGAGGCGCAGCAGCGCGGGCAACAGCACCAGCATGAAGACCGTGTTGACCACCATGCCGCCGGCGATCACCGTCGCCAGCCCGCGATAAAGCGCGGTGCCCGGTCCCGGCACCAGCACGAGCGGCATCAGGCCGAACAGCGTAGTGAGCGAGGTCGCGAGGATCGGTCGCGCGCGGTCCGCGAGCGCGACCCTCACGGCCTCGCGGCGGTCGAGACCCTCCCGTTCCCCGGCACGCGTCCGGTCCACGAGCAGGATCGCGTTGTTGACGACCAGGCCCATCAGGATGATGAAGCCCACCATGGTCAGCAGGTCGAGGGTCTGGTGGCCGAACAGGTCGAGCAGCCGGATGCCGGCCACGCCACCGAAGCCGGCGAGCGGCACGGTGAGCATGACGAGCAGGCTGTCGCGCGGCGAACGGAACAGCGCCGCCATCAGCAGGAACAGCACGACGAGCGCCAGCGCCAGGTTGCCGCGCATGTTCTCGAGCGCCGTCGCCAGGCTGCCCGCGTCCCCGGCATAGCGGATGCTGCCGTCCGCCGGCAGCAGCGCCTGCAGCTGCGGCCCGACCTCGAGCTGCAGTACGTCCATCGCCTGCTGCAGCGACATGCCGGGAGGCGGCAGGACGTTGAGGCCCACGGTCCGGCGCCCGTCGACCCGCCGCAGGCCGCCCGCTCCGACGGTGGCCTCGATGCGGACGAGTTCCCCGAGTGGCACCACCGCGCCAGACGGGGTCGCCACCGGCAGCGTGGCCAGCGCCTCGGGACTGTCCCAGGCTCCCCCCCGCAGGATCATGTCGAGCCGGCGCTCGCCGTCGAAGTGCTCCCCGACCCAGGCGCCGTCACCGAGCGCGCGGATCACCGTGCCGAGATCCGACCGCCGCCAGCCGAGCTCGCTGATCCGGCGGTCGTCCGGATAGAGCCGCAACTCCGGCTCGGACAGCTCGAGCGGCTGGAAGGACTGCACCTGCGCGCCTGGCAGTTGCTCGCGGATCACCTGCTGGGCGGTGCGGGCCGCCGGCAGCAGCGACTCGAAGTCGGAGGACTGCAGCCGGACCTCGATGTTGCGGCCGTCGCCGAAGCCGCCGAAGAGGTTGCCCTGCTGCGAGAAGACCTGCACGTCCGGAAAGCCGGCCGTGATCTCCTCGCGCACGATGCGCCCGAGCTCGTCGATCCGCGCGGGATCGGCCGGGCGCACGCCGATGGCCCCGCCGCCGGGAAATATCAGCACGTAGTAATTCTTGAGCGCCGGCTCGCGCTCGCCGCGGAGGTAGGGCTCGAGCCTGCCGACGATCGGGTCGACGACCTCACGCTCGATGGCCTCCACGTTCATGCCGGGCGGGAACTGGAAGAAGCCGTCGATGGCGTCCCGCTTGACGGGCGGCAGGTAGTCGAGCGGCGGCAGCAGCAGCCAGGCGAGCGCCACCGGGGCCGCGAGCAGGCCGGCAATGACCGCGGTCCTTCGCCCGTGCCCGTCGGTCGAGGCGACCAGTCGCGTCGCGAGGCGCTCCGTCCACGGACGTCGCTGCCGCGACCTGAGCCCCGGCCTGAGCCAGCGTGCCGCCGCCGCGGGAAGCACCGTCGCCGCCGTCACCAGGGACACGCCTACGGCGACCGCGATCGTCATGGCGAGGTCGGCGAACAACTGGCCTTCGACATTGCGCATGAAAAGCACCGGCAGGAAAACGATCACCGTGGTGACCGTCGAGGCGAGCAGCGCCGGCCACACCTGCGAGGCGCCTGCGAGCGCGGCCTCGCGGGGCGGCGCGCCCCGTTCACGCCGGGCGACGATGGCCTCGAGCATGACGATGGCCGCGTCGAGCGTCATGCCGACCGCGAAGGCGATGCCCGCGATGGAGATGACGTTGAGCGTCCTGCCGGTCGCGAGCAGCACGACGAGCGTGGCCAGCACGCACACGGGGATGGCCAGAGCGACGAGCAGCGTTGCCCGCACCTGCCGGAGGAACAGCCACAGCACGCCGACCGCGAGCAGCACGCCGAGCAGCAGGTTGCCGGTCACCATGCCGACGGCGCGGTTGATGAACACCGAGGGATCGAACGACTGCTCGATGCTGAGACCCATCGCCGCCAGTGGCCCCTGGCGCAGCGACGCCACCTCGTCCTTCACGGCGGCGAGCGTTCCGAGGACGTCGGCACCCGGTTCCTTGATGACCTGCACACCGATCGCCGGGTTGCCGTTCTGCACCGCCAGCGAATCCCGGTCGCCGCGGGTGACGTGGATCGAGGCCACGTCCTCGAGCCGCACGGGCCGGCCCTCGCGCCACTCGAGCACGAGACCACCCAGCTCGGCCGGATCGTAGCGTCCGGCGAAACGCAGCGTGTACTGTCGCCGGCCCAGCTCTGCGAAGCCCGCCGACACGTCGTCCGCCGCACCGGCCAGCGCAACGACCGACGGGATCTGGACGCCGAGTTCCGCCATCCGGTACGGATCGAACTCGATCCGCAGCTCGTCCGGCGCACCGGCTCGGAAGTTGACGGCCCCGACGCCGGGAATCGCCTCGAGCCGTCCGCGCAGGAGCTCCTCGACGTCGCGGCGATAGCTCTCCACCGGGCCCGGCGTACCGGGGCGTAGCTGGACGAAGAACCAGGAGAGCGTCTCGTTGGGACCGCCGCCGCCGTTGTCACCGAGCGAGATGGCCGGCGCTTCCGCGTCCCGCGGCAGCGGCGGCAGCTGGTTCATCCGGCCGACGACGTCGACCAGCGTACGGGGCATGTCGGTGCCGACAGCGAATCGAAGGTTCACGTAGGCGCCGCCGGGACCGGCGAAGGCGTTCAGTTCCTCGAGGCCCGGCAGCCCGCGAAGGGCGCGTTCCTGAGGCTCGATCAGCTGTGCTTCGACCTCGGCGGGCGCGGCCGCCCGCCACGCGGTGAAGATCGAGATCACCGGCTCGTCGATGTCCGGAAACAGCTGCACCGGCATCCGCGAGAGACTGACGACGCCCAGCACGAACACCAGGCCCACGGCCAGCGCCACCGCCAGCGGATTCTGCAGGGATGCCTGGGTCAGTTTCATCCGGAGGCCACCGGGAATGGCGTGGAGACCGATACGGCCCATTCTAGGCGTCACGCGGGCGCCAGCCGCACGGCCTGCCGCGGTCACGTCTCGGCTCGTCGCATCCCTCCGGCGACCGCCCGGGCAAGGCAGACCGGGCCGTGAGCGCGTAGAATCCGGGGATGAATCCCGATCCTTTCCTCGAGCCGGCGAGCGGCTTGCAGACGCTTCCGCGCGGTGCCCGCCTCGTCGCATCCGGGCTCGACATCGAGCGCGCGCTTGCGCGCCTCGCCGCCGAGATCGCGGCCGATCTGGCGGGCACGCGGCCCGTCGTCGTCACGATCATGAACGGAGGCCTGGTCTTCGCAGGCAGGCTGCTCACGCAGCTTCCCTTCCCGCTCGAGTGCGACTACATCCACGTGAGGCGCTACGGCCGCTCCACCCACGGAGGCGAGCTCGAGTGGATTGCCGGGCCTCACGTGGACGTACGCGATCGCGTCGTGTTGTTGCTCGACGACATCCTCGACGAGGGACGCACGCTGGCCGTGGTGAAGCAGGCCCTGGAAGCGCGGGGTGCGCGGGCGGTCCGGATCGCCGCGTTCGCGCTCAAGCAGCGCCCGGAGCCGCCGGCGGTCGCGGCCGACTACGTGGGGATCGCGGTCCCCGACCTGTTCGTGTTCGGCTTCGGCATGGACGTGGACGGCGAGTTCCGCAACCTTCCGGCGGTCTACGCACTGCCGCCGGAAGGGCCCGGCGGTGCCGTCGAGGCCTGAGCCGATGCGGCGTCAGGGGCGCAGGCCGTGCGGCTGTATCCAGCCCGCGGCGTAGGCGATGAACAGCAGGATGAAGAGCGCCACCGACAGGCTGATCCGGACCGTCAGCGCGCGGACCATGCTCTTGGTCTCGCCCTTGCGGTCGTGCACGAGGTGGAAAAGCGCCACGCCGAGGCTGGCGACTATGCCGATGAGCACGATGGCGACGAGCAGCTTGAAGGGTTCCACGGTCCGGCTCCGCGCGCGGGAGCAAGGCATCGCTTGCGCGCGACGCCCGGAAGTATAACGTGGCCTGGTCGCTCTCAGGCCGGCGCTTCGCGCCGCGGCTCGTCTGGACGCTGCTCGCGCTGGCCGGCATCGCGCTGTTCGTCTCGCTGGGGCGCTGGCAGCTCGACCGGGCGGAGCAGAAGCGTGCGCTGTTCGAGGGGTTCTCCGCGGGTGATGCGCCGGCACTCGAGCTGCCGGCGTCGTTCGACCCCGTCGAACGCTATCGTCGCATCCGCGCCAGCGGACGTTTCGATCCACTCCACCAGTTCCTGCTCGACAACATGACGCACGAGGGCGTGGCGGGATTCCAGGTGCTCACGCCGCTGGTCCTGGCGGACGGTCGCGTAGTGCTCGTGAATCGCGGGTTCCTCCCCTCGTCCGGCCGTCGCGACGAACTGCCCGTGCTGCCGGTCGGCGACGACGCGCGCGAGGTGAAGGGCAGGGCGGATTTCCTGCCGCGCGCCGCGTTCGAGCTCGAAGCGCCAGCGGCGAGCGGCTGGCCCCGGCTGGTGAGCTTTCCCCGCATCGAGGACGTCCGTGCCGCGCTCGGCGCGGAAGTGTTTCCGCAGATCCTGCTGCTCGACCCGGACGAGCCGGACGGGTTGCTGCGCGACTGGCGCCCGCCCGGCTTGCGCCCCGACCAGCACCTCGGCTACGCCGTACAGTGGTTCGGGCTCGCCGCGACCGTGCTGGCGACGTGGGCAGTGCTCAGCTTCAGGAGAGAGGACGACCGCAGATGAGTACCGCCGACGTGCGACGTCGCTCGCGGTCCGGCCTGATCGGTCTCGCCGCGCTGTTCCTCGTGCCGCTCGCGCTCTCGTTCTACCTCTATTACGGGACCGGCTGGCGGCCCGCGGGCGGGGCGCAGCACGGTGAGCTGATCGACCCTGCGCGGCCCTTGCCCCGGGTCGAGCTCACGACGCCGTCCGGGGCGGCCACGGACCCCGATTTCCTGCGCCGGGACTGGCACCTCGTCTACGTGGGCAGCGGCGAATGTCCTGCCGCGTGTCGCGACTCGCTGGCCAAGTCTCGCCAGGTGCGACTCGCCCTCGACAAGGACGTCAACCGCGTCTCCCGCGTGTTCCTGTACTCGGGCGGGCTGGCCGCCGGCGAGTACCTGGCGGCCGAGCACCCCGACCTGGCGTCGGCGAGCATCGACGGTCCCGGCGGGGAGGCACTGCTGGCCGCCTTCCCGGCCGGACTCGCCCCACGCTCGTCCGGCCGGCTCTACCTGGTCGACCCGCTCGGCAACCTGCTGATGAGCTATCCCCCCGATGCACCGCCGCGGGCGCTGCTCGACGACCTGGAGCGGCTCCTCAGGCTTTCCCACATCGGCTGAACGGCGGCTTGCCGCCGACCGCCCGGAGAAGAACCCGATGCAACGCACCCGCAAGCTGACCTGGTTTCGCTGGATTGCGCGCGTGGCCACCATCCTCTGTGCCGTCGTGGTGGTCGTCGGCGCCTGGGTGCGCCTGACCGACGCGGGCCTCGGCTGCCCGGACTGGCCGGGCTGCTACGGCCACGTGCACCCGGCGCAGCTGACCGGACAGGTGGACTCGATCAACGCGGCGTTCCCCGACCGTCCCTTCGATTACCGGAAGGCCCTCAACGAGATGGTCCACCGGTACATCGCCACGACGCTCGGGCTGCTCATCATCGTCCTCGCGGCGCTGTCCGTCGCCAACCGGCGCGACCCGGTTCAGCCGCGCGTGCTGCCCTGGATCCTGCTCGCAACGGTCGTCGTCCAGGGCCTGCTCGGCATGTGGACGGTCACGTTGCTGCTGAAGCCGCTCATCGTCACGCTGCACCTGCTCGGCGGCCTGACGACGCTGTCGATGCTGTGGTGGCTGTCGCTCGAGCCGGAGCGACGCGAGGTCAAGGCCGCGGAGCGCAAGGTCCGGCGTCTCGCGCTGGTGGCCATGGGCTTCGTCGTGCTGCAGGTGGCCCTCGGCGGGTGGACCAGCACCAACTACGCCGCCGCCGCCTGCACCGACTTTCCGCGCTGCCAGGAAACCTGGTGGCCCCGGATGGACTTCGCGGACGCGTTCGTCCTGTGGCGCGGCCTGGGCATCGACTACGAGGGCGGGGTGCTCGATGCTCCTGCCCGCGTGGCGATCCACTACACGCATCGGCTCGGCGCCTACGTCGTCACCGTGCTGCTCGTCACCCTCGGCATCGCGGCGCTGCGCCGTGGGCAGACCGTCCCGACCCGCCTGGCCGCCGCAGGCATCCTGGCAGCCTTGATGGTCCAGCTGCTGGTGGGCATGAACCTCATCTGGCAGGGCTGGCCGCTGTGGCTCGGCACGGCGCACAACGCCGGCGCCGCGCTGGTCGTCCTGGCCATGGTCGCCCTGCTCAGGTCCCTGACCCCTCACAGCCCGTCCGGGCCGCGAAGGTCAAAGCCCTAGGACGACCGGCGCGGCGGCGACGGCCAGTGCGGCCAGGACGCTGATCAACGAACGCTTGAACAGGAACATGGCGGCTCTCCTCGGTTTGCGGCGCCCGGACGGTCGGGGCCGCTTCCTGACTACTGCGTAATCCGGTCCTGGACAGGCTCACGCACTCCTCGGGATACAGGCTGAACCACATCACTATTCAGATAAACAGGACTTTCTTGAAATTATTGTTTGTTTTTAGTGAATAATCGTCGCTGTGAACCAGCTGGCAGCCATGAGGAGCTTCGCCCGGGTGGCCGATCTCGGCTCCTTTTCGAAGGCGGCCGACGCCCTCGGCCTCTCGCGCGCCATGGTCAGCACGCAGGTCGCGGCGCTCGAGAAACGCTACGGAGTGCGGCTCCTGAACCGGACCACGCGCAGGGTTGCGCTGACCAGCGAAGGGGAGCGCTATCTGGCCCATTGCCGGCGCGTGCTCCGTGCGCTCCAGGCCGCGGAAGACGAGCTGAGCCACGCGCGGGAGCGACCGCAAGGCCGCCTTCGGGTGGACGTGCCCGGACCCTTCGGGCGCCACCTGCTCATCCCTGCGCTGCCACGATTCCTGGCCCGGTACCCGGAACTGTCGGTCGACATCCGCATCAACGATCGCCTCGTCGATCTCGTGACCGAGCAGGTGGACGTGGCCGTACGCGGTGGCAGCGTCTCGGATCCCAACCTCGTCGCCCGGCGTGCCGTCGGCAGTCGCTGGATCACCTGCGCCGCGCCCGACTACCTCGATCGTCATGGCTGGCCTGCCACGCCGGCCGACCTCACGCATCATCGGCTCATCGGCTACCTGGCCCCGGGCAGCGCCTGGCCGAGGCCGTGGATGTTCGAGGACGGCGGCCGACAGCAGGAGCTCGTCGCCGACTTCCGCGTGACTTCCGACAGCCCGGAGGCGCTGCTGCTGGCCGCACTGAACGGCGCCGGGATCATCCAGACCATGGACCTGCTCGCCGCCCAGGCGCTCGAGCGCCGGGAGCTGGTCGTCATCCTGCCCGGCACCTCCGTCCGCGGCCCGCCGATTTCCGTGGTCTATCCCCAGGCCGGACACCGGCTGGCCAAGGTCCGGGTCTTCACCGAGTTCACCGTCGACCTGCTGCAGCGCTGGCAGCGGCGTGTGGCCCGGGTGACCGGCCTGCCCGACACGACCTGACGCCGTGCTGTGCTAGCATTCCGGCCCCGCTGGGCACCACCACCATCCGGGAAACCGACCTTGAGCGCCACCGAACAGAGCCTCCGCCGACAGACGCTGCCCGCCGCCCAGGCCCGCGACTACCTGGCGCTGACCAAGCCGAAGGTCGTGTCGCTGATCGTGTTCACGGCCGTGGTCGGCATGTTCCTCGCCGTGCCCGGCCTGCCGCCCCTCGGCGCCGTGCTGTGGGGGACACTGGGCATCGCGCTGGCGTCCGCATCCGCGGCTGCGATCAACCACGTGCTCGACGCACGCATCGACGCCGAAATGGCGCGCACTCGCCACCGGCCCCTGCCGCAGGGCACTGTGGTCGAGTCGCATGCCCTCGCCTTCGCGTTCGTACTGGGCGCGGCCTCGATGCTCGTCCTCGCGCTCCTCGTCAACGGCCTGACGGCCGTGCTGACCTTCTTCTCGCTCATCGGCTACGCTGTGCTCTACACGGTCTGGCTCAAGCGCGCCACGCCGCAGAACATCGTCATCGGCGGCGCAGCCGGCGCCGCGCCCCCGGTCCTCGGCTGGACGACGGTCACCGGCTCCCTGCATCCCGACGCGCTGCTGCTGTTCCTCGTCATCTTCGCCTGGACGCCGCCTCACTTCTGGGCGCTGGCCATCGCCCGTCGCGACGAGTACGCCCGCGTCGGTATCCCCATGCTGCCGGTCACTCACGGCATCGGATACACGAAGCTCTACATCTGGTACTACACGGTGCTGCTCGCCGTCGTGACCGTGCTGCCGTGGCTCTCCGGCATGGCCGGGCTCCTCTACCTCGCGTGCGCAAGCGCACTGAACGGCATCTTCCTGTGGTACGCCTGGACGCTGCGCCGCACCGACCGTGCCGACCTGCCGATGCGCACCTTCAAGTACTCGATCCGGTACCTCGCCTGGCTGTTCGCCGCCCTGCTCGTGGACCACTACCTCCCGCTCAGCTTCTGAGCAGGCGGCGCCCCGCCCCGCATGGCGACCCTCGCCAACCGGATCCGCAGGCTCCGTCGGGACACCTCCGACAAGATCCTCTTCGCGAGCGCCGAGGCCCGGCCGGGCCGCGTGCTGGCCAGCCGGGCCCTGATCGTCCTGTCGCTGTTCGCCCTCGTCACCGGTGTGCTCTGGCTGGACCGGGACGGGATCCGCGACCAGATCGACGGCGAGCTGTCATTCGTGGACCTGGTCTATTTCGTGGTCGTGAGCCTGACCACGGTCGGCTACGGCGACATCGTCCCGGTCACCGAGCGTGCCCGCCTCATTGATGCCATCATCATCACGCCCGCCCGGCTGTTCGTCTGGCTGGTGTTCGTGGGCACGGCGTTCGAACTGTTCTTCCACAAGGGGCTGGAGCGCATCAGGATGGCGCGGCTCAGGCAGCAACTGCAGGACCACGTGATCGTCTGCGGCTATGGGCACAGCGGCCGCACCGCGGCGGCGGAGCTCGTCCGGCGCGGCAAGCCGCCGGACGAGGTCGTGATCGTCGACCTAGACGAGGCGCTGCTGCAGGAGGCCGCGACCCGCGGTCACGTCGGCCTCAAGGGAGATGCCACCATGGAGCGCTCGCTGCGCGACGCGGGCGTCGAACGGGCGGGGGCCGTCATCCTGGCGACCGGGCGCGACGACACCAACGCCCTCGGCGCCCTGACCGTCCGGCAGCTCAACCCGAAGGTGCGGGTCATCGCCAACGTGCGCGAGGAGGAGAACGCCCCGCTGCTGCGCCAGGCCGGCGCGGACGTCACGGTCTCGCCCGCCCAGATCTCGGGTTTCCTGCTGGCCGACTCCGTCGGCAACCGCCACGTCAACGAGTTCGTGCTGGACGTGCTGAGCTCGGGCGGCCGGCTGCTCATGGTGGAGCGACCGGCGCGGCCCGAAGAAGCAGGCCGGCCGGTCGGTGTCGTCGGCAAGGCCATGATCCTCAGGCTGTATCGCGGCGGCAAGCCCGTCGGGTTCTGGGAAGCAGAGGGCCAGGCGATCCAGCCAGGCGATACGGTCCTGGCGCTCGAGGTGGAAGTGCCTGCGGAGTCGCCTCCGGCATGAACCCGATGGTCCTGTTGCAGATCGACTGGCACGCCGTCAGCGTGCTGGGCGTGGCGGTCCTCACTTTCTGGCTGTTCGCCAGCGAGCGACTGCCCGTGCAGACCACGGCACTGCTCGCCGTCCTGGCGCTGATGCTGATCTTCGGCATCTTCCCGTACGACGCCCGCGGCAGGGAACTCGGGCCTGAAGTATTCCTGGCCGGGTTCGGCCACAGCGCGCTCATCACCATCTGCTGCCTGATGGTTCTCGGCCGGGGGCTCGTCGCCACCGGCGCACTCGAGCCTGTCGCGCGGCTGCTCGCGCGGTTGTGGAAGTTCACACCGCAGTTCGCCTTCCTGCTGACGCTCGTCTTCGTCATGGGCGTGAGCAGCGTGATGAACAACACGCCGCTCGTGGTGCTCATCATGCCCGTGCTGCTGTCGGTCGCGGCCCGTACCTCGACCGCGGCATCCAACACGCTGCTGCCGATGAACTACGCGGGCCTGATCGGCGGCATGGCGACCACGATCGGTACGTCGACCAACCTGCTGGTCGTGGGGATCGCCGCGGACCTCGGCGTGGCCGCCTTCGGGCTCTTCGACTTCACGCGGATCGTGGCGATCGCGGCCGCCGTGGCGCTGCCCTACCTGTGGCTGGTGGCGCCGCGGCTGCTGCCCCGTAACGACACCGGACCGAGAAGCGAGTCGGCGCTCACATTCGATGCCGTGCTCGACGTCCGCAAGGGGAGCTTCGCGGACGGTCGCGAGCTGCGCACGGTGCTGAAGCGCGCAGGCAGCCTGCGCGTTCGCCGCATCCTGCGTGCGGGCAACGAGCTGATGCGATTGCCGACGCAGACGCTCAAGGCCGGCGACCGGCTCGTCGTCTCCGACGTCGCTGAACAGCTACGCGAACATGCCGCCGTGCTGGGTGCGGCGCTGCGCGCGACCGAGCCGCGCGATCCTGGCGATCCGGCGACCCAGACGCTGTCCCAGGCGCTGCTGACACAGGAGTCGGAATACACGGGCACGCCGACCGGCGTCGCACGTTTCGTCAACGACCACCGCGTCGCCGTCATCGGGATCCACCGGCCGGGCCGCGAGGACGCGCTCGACCCGGCGAATACCCCTCCGAAGCCAGGCGACGTGCTGCTGGTCCAGGGGCCCCATAGCCGGATCGAGGCGCTCAAGGGGTCGCCCGGCCTGCTGGTGCTCGACACGCGCATGGCACTGCCGCATACGCGCAAGGCCCCGGTGGCCCTGCTCATCATGGCCGGCGTGATCGCCCTTGCTGCCACCAAGCTGCTGCCGATGGTCCTCGCCGCCGCCCTGGGCGTCGCCTTCATGCTGCTGACGGGCTGCATCCGCTGGCAGGAGGCGACCGATGCGCTCGCCTCGAACGTCATCATGATCGTGGTGGCGAGCCTCGCGCTCGGCGAGGCGCTCTCGGCTACCGGCACGATCGCCGCCGCCGGCAACGGGCTCGCCGTGCTCGGCGGTTTCGTGCACCCGGTGGTGATCCTCGCCGCGCTGATGCTGTTCATGGCCTTCGTCACCAACTTCGTCTCCAACAACGCGGCGGCGATCATCGGCACGCCGGTCGCGGTCGCGATGGCGACGACGCTCGGCGTCGATCCGCGGCCGTTCGTGCTCGCCGTCCTGTTCGGATGCAACCTGAGCTATGCGACACCGATGGGCTACCAGACCAACCTGCTGGTCATGGCCGCGGCGGGCTATCGCTTCAACGACTTCGTCAGGGCCGGCCTGCCGCTCCTGATCGGCATGTGGGCGGCGCTGACCTACCTGCTGTCGCGGGCGTACGGCTTGTTGTGAACGGCGAGCGGTGAGCGGGAAGGTATCCAATCCAGCCTTCCGGCTGCTCGCTGTTCACTGATCAACGCTCACTGATCCCTCCAACAGCCCCGTCCCCTACGAATGGATTCGTCTTCCGTTCCTGCCCGAAGGTGGACATCGGGCCGTGTCCCGGCACGAAGCGCACGTCGTCGCCGAGCGTGAAGAGGTTTCCCCGGATCGAGCGGATCAGCGTCGCGTAGTCGCCACGTGGGAAATCGGTCCTCCCGATCGAGCCCTGGAACAGCACGTCTCCCACGAAGGCCAGCCGCGAATCCGGCTCGAAGAACACGACGTGACCGGGCGTGTGCCCCGGGCAGTGCAGGACCTCCAGCGTGACCTCTCCGACGCTCACGGTGTCGCCCTGCTCGAGCCACCGGGTGGGCTCGAAGCCCTCGGACGCCGCGACACCGAACATGGCTGCCTGCTGCGGCAGCTGCTCGATCCAGAAGCGGTCGTCGCGGTGCGGCCCCTCGATCGGCAACGAGAAGCGTCGTGCGAGTTCCGCAGTCGCACCGGCGTGGTCGATGTGGGCGTGCGTGAGCAGGATCTTTTCGAGCGTGACGCCGTGCTCCTCGACCTGACCGAGGATCCGGTCCAGGTCGCCGCCGGGATCGATGACGGCCCCCTTGCCCGTCCGGTCGCACCAGATCACGGAGCAGTTCTGTACGAAGGGCGTGACGGGAACGACGACGGCTTTCAGGGTCATCGGAAGGGTCCGCTGGCAGGTGAGGCGGGCAGCAGTCTAGCGTTCCCGCGCCTCGCGTGCCGGCACCTCGTCGGCGAGGCGGCGCAGCGTACCGCCGACCCGCCGGGCCGTGCCAGCCAGCGCGAGGCCTCGCATGACCCAGCCCGCTACCGGGTGGCGCCGGAAGATGACTAGCCCGACCACCGCAACGCCGATGACCACGGGGCTCCTCGCGAGGCGCTGCCCGAGCGCCACGGCCCGGTCGATGGTGCGCAACGCGTTGCCGATGACCGCTGCGTCGAGCCTGAGTTCCTCCCGCTGCACGGCGCTCTGCGCGCGGAGCAGCTCGCGCCGCGCCTTGAGCTCGGCGACCCGCGAACTCAAGGCTCCTCCCTCGCGGTTCCCTGCAACGCCTCGCGGTCGCGACGAATCTCGTCGATGGTGGACGCCAGCAGCTTCGGTCGGGAGCGAGCCTTGGCGCGCACGACGAGCAGAGCGACGACGGTGACCAGCACGAACAGGCCCGCGGTGAGCGACGCTGCGAGCAACCGGTGCTCCTCCCAGTAGGCGACCACGACCACGAAGGCGAGCATCAGCACCGTGATGCCGCCGAAGAAGATCACCACGAAGGTCCACAGCAGGATCTCCGCCACGCGGTGGAGCTCCTCCTCGATCTCCGTGGTGAGCAGCTCGAGCCGCGTGTGCGCGATCGCGAGCGCGGTGGCGAGGACGTCGCGCACCGAGGCGAACAGCCCGCTCGCGCGACGCGGGCCGCGGCCCCCGTCGTCCCCCGCATCTGCCGTCATTCGCGTCAACGGCGGCCCGACAGCAGGCCGAGGATGAAGCCGATCCCCGCCGCCATGCCGATCGCGCCCCAGGGATTCTCGTGGACGTAGCGGTCGGTGGTGCGAGCCGCCTCGCGGGCCCTGAGCCGCAGCTCGCCCTCGAGTTCCGCCAGCCGTTCCCGCGCCTGCCGGACCGACTCCTCGGCCCGGGCGCGCGCCTGCTCGGCGCGCTCGCCGGCATGTCCCGCAGTGGCCTTCAGCAGCGCCTCGGCGTCCTCGACCACGACCCTCAGGTCTTCCATGAGTTGCGCCGTATCCGGCTTCTGGGTCGTCATGCTGACCTCCTCGTTCATCGCAGCCACGCCGCCGCGCCGCAGAAAACGGAGCGCACGGCACCTCTCGGCCCATCGTACGCGGACCCGCCGGCATGGCAATAGCGCGCTTCGCAGGGTGGTTTGCGCGCCCCGCCAATCGACGCATACTTGGGACCACCCGACGCCGTCGGCGGATCAGGAGCGGGGATGGAATGCGCTGGGAAGGCCGTAGACAGAGTACAAACGTCGAGGACCGCCGCGGGCAGAGGCTGCGCCGCGGCGGGGCCATTTCGGGAGTCGGCCTGCTGGCCGTCGTGGTCCTCGGCCTGTTCTTCGGCGTGGATCCGCGGGTCCTGCTGACCGGCGTCCAGGTCGTCAACACCGTTGCACCGACGGTGAGCGAGCAGGGCCCCTACGAGGAGGCTCCTGCCGAGGCGGAACGCCGCGAGTTCATCAGCGTGGTGCTCGCGGATACCGAGGACGTGTGGCGGGCATTGTTCCAGTCCCTCGGCGGCCAGTATCGCGAACCCCGCCTCGTGCTGTTCTCGGGCGCCGTCGACTCCGGCTGTGGCTTTGCCCAAGCGGCCATGGGGCCGTTCTACTGCCCGCCGGACGAGCGCGTGTTCCTCGACCTGTCTTTCTTCGACGAGCTCGCCGGGCGGATGGGCGCCGGCGGCGACTTCGCGCAGGCCTACGTGCTCGCCCACGAGGTCGGGCACCACGTGCAGAACCTGCTCGGCACGTCGGACCAGGTGCAGCAGATGCGCCAGAGGGTCGGCGAAGCGCAGAGTAATGAGCTGTCCGTGCGCCTCGAGCTGCAGGCCGATTGCTACGCCGGCGTGTGGGCGCACCACGCCGAGCGGATGCAGCAGATCCTCGAGGCCGGCGACGTCGACGAGGCACTCGGCGCCGCGAGCGCGGTCGGGGACGACCGGCTGCAGAGGCAGGCCCAGGGCTACGTCGTGCCGGACTCCTTCACGCACGGGACGTCGGAGCAGCGCATGCAATGGTTCCGTGCGGGCTTCGACTCGGGGGATCTCGCCGCCTGCGACACGTTCTCGCACCGGGGGGCGTAAGCTGCCGGGATGACGAATGACAGGTCAGGAGCCGACGCGGCCCCCGGCATCACCGTCTACTGGCAGCCGGGCTGCACCAGCTGCCTGCGGACGAAAGAGCTTCTCACGGCCCACGGGATTGCCTTCCGCTCGGTCAACGTGCGTACCGACGCGGGTGCACTTGCGGAGCTCGACCGGCTCGGCGCCAGGACGATCCCGGTCGTGTCCCGCGGCAGCGAGTACGTCCTCGCACAGGACATCGACGAGCTCGCCCGCTTCGTCGGAATCGAGGTCCGGCGCGAGCGGCTCGCTCCGGATGAGCTCGCGGCACGGCTGCAGGCCCTGCTCGCAGCCGCGGAGACGCTCCTCGCTGCGATGCCTCGCGAGCGGTTCGCGGAGAAGCTGCCGCAGCGCGAGCGCACCTGGCTCGACCTCGGCTTCCACGTGTCTATGATCGTCCAGGGGCTGATCACCGCGGGCACGGGTGGCGAGCTGGCCTACGAGATCTACGAGCGGCGGGCACCCGCTTCGTGGAGCGATGCCCAGCCGGCCGTCGCCTTCAGCCGCGCGACGCAGCAGGCCCTCGACTCGTGGTGGACGCGGGCGCGGCGCAATCCGGGTCTTCGCGTGCGCACCTACTTCGGCGAGGTCCCGCTCGCCGCTCTGCTCGAGCGCTCGGCCTGGCACGTCGCGCAGCACTGCCGGCAGCTCGATCACCTGGTGCACGGTGACCGATGCGCCGCGCCTTCCGCCGGAGCTGCTCGACGGGCTTCCGCTGCCAGAGGCAGTGTGGGACGCAGAGGTCGTGCCGGAATGACGTAGGCATCTTCAAGAAGGGGACAGTCCCCTTCGGGGACAGTCCCCGGCGTCTTCGGTCAAGCCCTCGGCGGTCGGGCGGGGACGGTCCGGAATGACGTAGGCATCTTCAAGGCGGTCGATGGGGACTGTCCCCGCAGGGGACTGTCCCCTCCTCGACCGCCCCCTCGGCCGCCCACGAAAAAGGGAGCGAGGGGTCGACCCTCGCTCCCTGTAGTCGAGCGCTTTCTTGCCGGCGCCCTAGAACTTGTACCAGACGCTGAACGACACCTGGTT
>Ga0111152_1027_pt1 | contig 42991 bp, 39 predicted proteins | sample DeeMarSeWOR28_12_FD_80254 | JGI IMG/M metagenome (GOLD analysis project Ga0111152, IMG submission 80254) | Gammaproteobacteria bacterium SG8_30
GCGGCGACTTCATCGTGGGCCTCAAGCTGCCGGGGGACGACGGCGTGCCGGGCAGCATCGGGCCGGAGGAGGCTGCCGCGATCGCACCACGGCTTTGCACCCCAGGTGCCGTCAACTACGTCTGTTTCACCTGGGGCGCGCACGCACGCTCGCTCGACATGCACATCCCGGACGCGCACTGGCCGCGCGCACCCTTCATGGACCTCACGAGGCGACTTGGCGCCACCGTACCGGAGGTGCCGGTCATGGCGGTCGGCTACATCACCGACCCGGCTGAAGCGGAAGGAATCGTCGCCCGCGGCGACGCGGCGCTGGTGGCGCTCGGCCGCCCGCTGGTCACGGATCCGGCCTGGCCGATGAAGGCCGCCGCCGGCCGCGAGCGCGACATCCGGTACTGCGTCGCCTGCAACAGCTGCTGGGGACGCATCATGGAACACGCGCCGCTCGCCTGCGACAACAACCCACGGGTCGCCATGCCCGAGGAGACCGACTACCGGCCCGCGCCGGCCCGCAACGCACGACGCGTCGTCGTCATCGGTGCGGGCATTGCGGGAATGGAGGCGGCCTGGATCGCAGGTGCGCGTGGTCACCGGGTGACGGTGCTCGGGTCGGGCGCCGACCCGGGAGGCAAGACGCGCCTCCACTCGCTGCTGCCCGGCGGGGAGAACCTGTCGAGCATCTTCGACTTCCAGGCCATCGCGGCACGGAAGGCCGGCGTGAAGCTCGAACTCGGGCTCCGTGCCCGGCTCGAGGACGTGCTGTCGCTCGATCCCGAAGTCGCGGTGCTCGCCACGGGCTCCTCGATGAGCTGGCCGAGGATGCTGCCGGCTTCCTGGCGCGAGGAGGGCCTCATCCTGGACGTTCGCGGGCTCATGCCGGACCTGATCGGATTGTCCGAGCCGCAGGGCGGCACCGCGGTCCTGTTCGACATGGATCACACGGAGGGAACCTACGCCTGCGCGCAGGTCCTCGGGCGGTTGTTCGAGCGCGTGGTCATCCTCACACCCCGCGACAGGATCGCCGAGGATACGCCGCTCGTCACACGGCTCGGCATCCTGCGGAGAACGTCGATGCTCGGCATCGAGGTCCTGCCCTTGACCGAGCCCTCGCCGGACTCGTCGCTGGAGGAGGGCATCGTGCGGGCCCGGAACGTCTACACCGGCGTGACGACGGAAATCGCGGAGGTCGTACTGCTCACCTATTCGACGCCACGCGTGCCGGACGACGCCCTCGCAGCACCGTTGCGCGCGGCCGGCGTCGAGGTCCATCTCGTCGGTGACTGCTACGCGCCGCGAACGGTGATGTCTGCGACTTCGGACGGGCACGCCAAGGGACACGAGCTGTAAGCCGCCCCGGGTTGCCACCGCTGGAGAGGCGCTCACCCCGAGCCAGGTAGGGGATAACTCGCTTGCACGCGTCCAGCCCCTCGCATACGCTCCGTCCATTGTATACAAGGCCGACGTGATGTCCCGGGCAGGTGACTCCGGGCTCGGGCCGAGCGGAGAAGCGGCGTGGACACGATCGCTCCGGATCTTTCCCTGCTGGTGTTCACGGCCGCCTCGATCGGTTTCATCCACACGTTGCTCGGCCCCGATCACTACCTGCCGTTCGTGGCCCTGTCCAAGGCGCGGCGCTGGAGCACGTCGCGCACCGCGGGCGTCACGCTGGCCTGCGGTGTCGGGCACGTGCTGAGCTCGATCGTCATCGGCGCTGTCGGCATCGCCGCCGGCTCGGCCATCGACCACCTGGTGCACATCGAGTCGTTCCGGGGCGACATTGCGGCCTGGTTGCTCTTCGGCTTCGGACTGGCCTACATGGCCTGGGGCGTCAAGCGTGCGTGGCGCGGCGAGTCTCACTCGCACGTGCACGTCCACGCAGACGGTACGCGGCATCGCCACGTGCACGACCACCGGCTCGCCCCCCACGTGCATCCGCACCTGCGCCAGGGATCGGCACGGGTCCACGAGGCACCGGAGTTTCGCCACGTGATCGCTCCGACCGGGCGTGCTCCGCTGCAGGACCCGCGTGCCGTGCCGGGGCCGGCGGCGTCCGCGATGATCACGCCCTGGGCCTTGTTCATCGTCTTCGTGTTCGGCCCCTGCGAGCCGCTCATCCCGGTGCTGATGTACCCGGCGGCCGACTCGAACTGGACTGGCGTGGCGATCGTGTGCGCAGCCTTCGGCTTCGCGACGCTTGCCACGATGCTTGGCGTCGTGATGCTGCTCCGCCGCGGTCTCGACGCGCTCGGGACACGGTTCGACGGCATGGAGCGCTGGTCACATGCTCTCGCCGGGGCGACGCTGTCCGCCTGCGCGGCGGCGATCATCTTCCTGGGGCTCTAGCGGGCCCCGACATCTCGTCCATTGGCAGCCCGAGGGAGGAGGAACATTGAAGCTCATCAAGTACAAGCGCAGCCGCGAGGCCGAGCGCTGGATGAAGCAGGAGACGCGCGAGCAGAAGGCGCGCTACCGCAAGATCGTCTCGGAGCAGGACGCGCTCTCGTCCCGGCGCGACAAGTGGATCGCCGACTTCTTGGAGCGCATCCAGACCCGCGGCTTCAACGTCCACGCGGACGTGCTCCGCAAGATCCCCAGGGAGAAGATCCCGAAGAAGCCCAAGCGCAAGTTCAAGGTGGTCTTCTGACCGGCGACGCTCTCAACGGAGGACGAATACATGGCAAGAGCGCACATTGAGCCTTACGTCGAGACGAACGTCGCCTGGAAGCGCATGACGTTGCCCGGATTCGGCAAGGGCATGCGTTACAAGATGCTCTCCTTCGACACCGACACTGGTGCGTGCTCGATGAAGGTGATGTTCGAGCCTGGCTACCAGCTGCCGCCCGGCATGAGCTACTCCGAGATGGAGATGTTCGTGCTGTCGGGCTCGCTCACGATCGGCGAGACCGTCCACGGGCCGGGTGCCTACTTCTTCGTACCCGCGGGCGTCTGCATGCCTGCGCTGGTCGCGCCGCGCGGCGCGCAGGTGCTGATGTACTACAACTACGGCGAGCCGAGCTTCGTGGAGTCCGACTCCGACCATCCGGACGCCGAGCGGCATCGCTATACGGCCGTCAACGCCTACGACGACCTGAGCTGGACGTCGACCAACTTCTACCCGGCCACTGCCTCGGGCTGCCTCGTCAAGGTGCTGAAGTTCGACGAGCGCACCCAGGCCTTCACGTTCCTGTACTGCATGACGCCCAACTTCTGGCAGGACAACATCAGCTATCACGACTGCGCGGAGGAGTCCTACCACATCTGGGGCGGCGGCTACTTCTGGCGCCCGCCCTACATCAATCACGGGGCATTCGCGTGCAAGAACGGCACGCTGGCTCTCGGCCGGACCGACTCCCAGCTGTACAACCACTTCCACTTCAATCCGTGGACCACGGCCGAGGAGAACCTGTCGCGGGCGGCGAGCCGGATCCAGCACTGGAAGCCGGAACTGTACGAGTGGGTGGCCACCGGAGATCACAACCACCCCGTGGACTTCGAGTATCCGGACAGCCACGGTCATGCGCACGGCGACGTGCCGCATCACCACGGCAACCACGACTACGGCCACAGCCACGGACCGGGACGGCGTCGGGTCAGGCGGAAGAAGTAACGCCCGACCGACGGGTACGCGGTCGCACGCGCGCGGCCGGCACCGGCCGCCGGGACGGATCGATCGAGGGACGGCTCCTCCACAAGGAGCCGTCCCTCGCCGCTACTTCCAGGCGCCGAAGATGAACCAGCTGGCCCCGTTGCCGTGCGCCGGAGCCTCCCGCCGCCCGAGAACGCAATCCTCGAACTCCTTCTCCCGCAGGGTTCCCCAGTTGGGAATGCGGGTATGAAAGTACTTGCCCGGCTCGAACCCGGCCCGGGCGACCTCCTGCGGGAAGTCCAGCGCCCGGAACGCCGCGTAGTGCGGCTCGTTGTTGTAGAAGGCGTCCCAGTCCAGGTAGAAGTTGTAGTACGCGTCGGCCTCCGAGGCCGGCGGCAGCTCCATGTGAACCATGACGCCGCCGGGCTTGAGCACCCGCCACGCCTCGCGCAGGATCTTCCGGGTCGACTTCACCGGCTGCTCGTGCAGGAAGAAGCTCGAGCAGACGACGTCGAACGTCCCGTCCGCGAAGTCCATGGATTCCGCATTCTGCTGCGAGAAGTGAACGTCGAGCCCCTCGGACCGCGCGCGAGCGTGGGCGTAACGCAGCAGGGGCGCTCCGACGTCCACGCCATGACCCACGAGGCCCGGGTAGACGGCCAGGTAAGGAAACAGGTTGCTGCCGGTCGTGCAGCCGAGGTCGAGGAGCTTGCGGGGCCGGAAGTCCGGCCGCGTGAGCCGAAGCCAGTGCGCGATGGAGGCGCCGACCCCGCCCTTGCGCTCGGACCTGAGCTTCAACGCCCCACCGAAAACGGCGGTGCCGAGCGTGTACACCGCGCCCTGGGCCACGTCTCCGGCCGCATGCTCCGAGTGGAAGCAGCCCGGCATGAGGTGGATGTCGAGCGCACTGACATCGCGCGGAATCCCCAGGTCCGGATCGAGCCTCAGCGAGCCGGGGCCGTCCGCCTCGGCCTCCTTGCGCGCGGCCCCGATCAGTTCCGGCAGGTGGCGTTCCACCTGGGGCATGACGGACCACCAGGTCATTTCCTGCGCGCTGTAGCGCAGGGCGGACCATGCCTTGAAGTACGGGTGATCGAGCATCAACCGGCGAACCTCGCGGCCGTCCCTGGGTTTGCGCCCCTGCCGCTGTTCGAACGGCGCCTCTACGTCCCGCACGTAGGCAGTGCGCATCTCGCCTGACATGTCGGCCATCACGAACTTGCGCAACTGGGAAACGAACTGCTGACGCGACTGCTCGTCATGGGAGGGAGGCGCCAGCTGGTCGAATGGGGTCACGGAGAACATGATGGCTGTGGACCTGGCTTGGGATCCGTTCCGACCTGCATTGTATACAAAATAGCAGAAGTGTGATTCGCGCATTCAACCGCGGACAACCCGGGCGGCAAGCCTGCTTCGGAGCCCGGCGGAGCCCTGACGGTCAGGCCCCGCCTGCGGACCTTTGCAGTGCGTTATGCTGCCTGCAGAGAGCAGCCTGGACCAGCCGACATGCCTTCCGGAAACATCCCCGCGAGTTCGAGCCTGGCGAACGTGCGATACGAGATCCGTGGGCGCCTCGCAAGACGGGCCCACGAGATGGAGCGACTCGGCTACGAAGTCATCTCGCTCAACATCGGCAACCCCGGTGCCTACGGCTTCCGGACCCCCGAGACCATGCGCCTCGCCATGATCGAGAACCTCGCCCTTTCGGAAGGGTATTGCCACCAGAAGGGCATCTTCCCTGCCCGCGAGGCCGTGGTCATGCAGCAGCAGGACCGGGGTGTGATGGACGTGACCGCGGAGGACGTGTTCGTCGGCAATGGCGTCAGCGAACTGATCGACCTCGTGCTGCGCGCCCTGCTGGAGCACGGCGACGAAGTGCTTGTCCCGAGTCCGGACTACCCGCTGTGGACGGCAGCGGTCACCCTCAACGGGGGCCGGGCGGTCCACTATCCGTGCCGACCGGAGAACGGCTTCGAGCCGGACGCGGAGGAGCTGTCCTCCCTCGTCACGCACCGCACGCGGGCCATCGTCGTGATCAACCCGAACAACCCGACGGGTGCGGTGTACTCGCGTCCGACGCTCGAGGGCATCGCACGCCTCGCCGAAAAGCGCGGACTGGTGGTCCTCTCCGACGAGATCTACGACGGCATGACTTACGACGACGCCGAGTTCGTGCCCATGGCCACGCTCGTCCACGACACGCTCTGCGGGACGCTTTCCGGCCTGTCGAAGGTGTACCGTGCTTGCGGCTACCGCGTCGGCTGGGCCGCCTTCTCCGGCACGCGCGAGAAGGCTCAGGCCTACCTGCAGGGCCTGGAGCTCCTCTCGTCCCTGCGGCTTTGCAGCAATGTTCCGGGTCAGTGGGCGGTGCAGACGGCGCTCGGAGGCTATCAGAGCATCCGTGACCTCGTCTCTCCCGGAGGCCGCCTGCACCAGTCGCGCCAGGCCATCATCGATGCTGTCGCGCGCAGCAAGTATCTCGGCCTCACGGCGCCGCGCGGCGCGATGTACGCCTTCCTCCACGTCAAGCAGGAACAACTGCCCGAGTTCGACGACCAGGCCTTCGCCATGGATCTCCTCGAGAACCGGCACGTGCTGGTCGCGCCGGGCGTCAGCTTCAACACGCCGTACCGCAACCACTTCCGCATCACCAACCTCCCGGACCCGGAGACCCTGAGAACGGTCTTCGAGCGGATCGAGGAGGAGCTCGACTCTCAATCGCCAGGCAAGGCCGGCGGAAAGGGAAGCCTCAGGGCCGTCCGGTGAGCCAGCGGCGGGTCTAGCCTGGTCGCATGAAGTCGACGACGCGGCCCGCGGCGCCCAACCTGGAGCTCGTCGATCACCTCGCCCAGGGTGGCGTCGTGGTCACCGCCACGCGCCGGCAGGCGCGCCTGCTGATCTCGCTGTTCAATCGCCGGCAGGCCGAATCCGGCAGTCGGGCCTGGCGATCCCCCGAAGTGGTCCCGTTCTCCGCCTGGGCCGCGGCCTGCTGGGCGGAGATTTCAGGATCCGCGGGGACCCTGCCATTGCTGATCGCGGAACAGCAAGCCGACTGGCTCTGGCGGACTCACGTGTCTCCCGCGGCCGAGTCACTGCTCGATGCTCGGGACCTGGCGGGCGCGGCACGGCGCACGTGGCTGGCGCTCCGCCGCCACGGCGGTACTGTCGCGGACGTCTCGGCGTTGGCTGCAACGCGTGACCAGCACGCCTTCGTCGCCTGGGCCGGAAGCGTCGAGCGGGAACTCGAGTCGCGGGGCTGGCTCGACGCGGGTTCCCTGGAACCGGCGCTGGCGGCCCATGCGCACCGGCTCGAGACCCGCTGGCCCCTGGTCTTCGCAGGGTTCCGCCAGATTGCCCCCAGCCTGCGAGCGCTCGTCTCCGTCCTCGCCCGGCGCGGAGGGCCGGTGCGTTTCGCCGCGCTCGCGGGGGAGCCGGGTGAGGTGCTCGCATGCCCGTCGAGGGACCCTGCGCTCGAAGTGGAGTCGGTGCTGGGCTGGCTGCGCTCGCGCCTCGTCGCGGATTCCACCGCGCGCTTTGCCGTGGTGATCGGCGACCTGTCGACACGGCGCGTCGAGCTGGAACGCGCATTTGAATCGGTGTTGCAGCCGGATCTCGAGCTCCCGGGATCCTCGGAGCGGGATCGCCTGTTCGACTTCGCCGGCGGACCGGCACTCGCGACCCTCGGTATCGTCGATGCCGCGCTCGCTTGTATGGATGCCGCAGAGCCGGGGCTCGACCTCGCGCTCGTCACGCGGCTGCTGCGCAGCCGCTACATCGGCGAGTCCGCCGAACTCGAGAGCCGGACGCGTCTGGACCTGGCACTGCGCCGCGAGGGCACGCTCTCCTGGCCGCCGGAACGCCTCGCCGCGATGGCCCGTGCCGCGCAATGCCCCGGGTTCGCGCGTTCACTGGAGGAGTCCGCCTCGGCCCTCCGCGCACCAGGCCGACGCGCTGCAGCGGACTGCTGGGCCACGTCCTTCGGTGCGGCGCTTGCCGCCTGGGGCTGGCCCGGGGAACGGCCGCTCGCGAGCGACGAATACCAGGCAGCCCAGGCATTTCGCGAGCGCCTCTGGCAGTTCGCCGGACTGTCACCCGTCGCGCCGTTGCTGGGCAGGCCCGAAGCCCGCGCCGAGTTGCGGCACCTGGCCAATTCCCCGTTCCAACCGGAACGGGGCGATCCTGCGGTCGTGGTCTACGACACCCTGGAAGCCCCCGGCATCTGGTTCGACGGATTGTGGGTGGCCGGCATGACTGCCACCGACTGGCCCGCGGCTGCATCGCCCGATCCGTTTCTTCCGATCGGCCTCCAGGAGCGCCTCGGAATGCCGGCCGCGACGGCAGCGGGGTCGCTCGCCGACGCCCTCGAGGTCACCGAAGCCTGGATCGGCTCCGCAAAGGAGGTCGTGTTCAGCTGGCCGGAGCAGCGGGACGATGCACGCGTCGAGCCCAGTCGCCTCCTTCCGACTGCGGCAAGAGCGATACCGCCCGGGCCACGCCCGACGACCCGCACGCTCGGCGCCTTCGGTGCCGGTCCGCTGCAGCCGGTCGGCGACGTTGCGCCGGGCATCGACCCGGGTCAGGCCTCGGCAGGAGGGGCACGAATCCTCGAGCTGCAGGCCAAGTGTCCGTTTCGGGCATTCGCCGAGATGCGCCTCGCCGCGACACCGCTCGAGGAGGGCGGCACGGGAATCGACCCGCGGGTCCGCGGACTGGCGCTGCACCGCGCCCTGGAACTCGTGGCCGGATCCATCCCCGACCGCGGCCGGCTGGAGGCCGCACGGGGCCAGCAACTCGAGGGAATCGTTGGCGAGGCCGTGGCGCGCGCGCTCGACGCGGAGCTGCCAGCCGACGTCGGCCACGCGGTCAGATCGCTCGAGCACGAATGGCAGCTCGCCAGCGTGACGCGCTTCCTCGAGACGGAACTCGACCGCGAGGACTTCGAGATCGTAGGCACCGAGCAACGGCTCGAGGGGAGGCTGGGGGACCTCCTGCTCAGACTCCGCGTGGACCGCGTAGATCGCGTGGGCGGCGGGCTCTTGATCATCGACTACAAGACCGGCAACCCGAGCACCACACAGTGGCGTGGCGCCCGGCCCGATGCGCCGCAGCTGCCGCTGTATTCCATCCTGCGCGGCCGGGAGGTGCGGGGTGCCGCGTTCGCAGCCCTCGGCCCGCAGCGTGCGCGCTACCGGGGCGTGGCCTCGCAGGCAGGCCTGCTGACCGGGGTCGAGGCGGCTGAGCGCTTCAGGCTCACGGACGACCGGCGGCAGGGATTCGACTGGGAGCAGGTCACCGACCGCTGGCGAGCCTGGCTCACCGCGCTTGCGAAGGGGTTCGCCGGAGGAGACGCGCGCGTCGATCCGAAACTTCCGCAGACCTGCAGGACCTGTCACCTGGGCACGCTCTGTCGCGTGCGTGCCGCGCCGGAGCCGGATGCTGGAGGAGGGGTGGATGAGTAAGCGCGACCAGATCGACGCCGATCGCCGGGCGCGACTGGAAGCGGTCGATCCCGCGGGCTCGTTCATCGTTCAGGCGCCGGCGGGCAGCGGCAAGACCAGCCTGCTCACGCAGCGATTTCTGGCGCTGCTGGCCGAGGCGGAGAGGCCCGAGGAAATCGTCGCGATCACGTTCACGCGCAAGGCGGCGGCCGAGATGCGGCAGCGGATCATCGAGGCTCTGCGCGAGGCAGGTCGCGCCCCGGACCCGGCGGCCTCGGACCACGAGCGCGAGACGCGCAAACTGGCGATCGCTGGGCTCGAGAACTCCCGACGCCGCGGCTGGGACCTGGAACGCCATCCGTCGCGACTGCACATCCAGACCATCGACGGCCTGAATCACTGGCTGGCCCGGCGGCTGCCGCTCGCCTCCAGTCTCGGTGCGATGCTGCAGCTACTGGATGACGCACGTCCGGTTCACGCAGAAGCCGCGCGTCGTTTTGCCCGGCGGGTCGAGGAAGACTCTTCCGTCGGCCGTTCCATCGCACGACTGGTCCGCCTTCTCGACCACGACGTAGCCAGGCTCCAGTCGCTGGTCAGTTCCATGCTGGAACGCCGCGAGCTGTGGCTGCCGAAGGTCCTGGAACTCTCCCGCTCGCCGGATCCGCGTCGGGACATGGAGGGCTTCCTCGCGGCCGCCGTGGAGGCCGAGCTCGCAACGATCCGCAGCGGTCTGGGTGGAGTGCTCGCAGACGAGCTGATGAGCATCCTGCGACGGGCCGCAGAAGCAGGCGGCCCCGGCGGTCCGCTCGCAGCGCTCGCTCACGCGGACGGCTTGCCCCCGCCCAATCGCGGCGCCCTGACGCAGTGGCAGACCGTGGCCGAGACACTGCTCACCCGCGACGGCTCGGCCCGCAAGACCGTCACGCGGACGCACGGATTCCCACCGGAACTCAAGGCGCTCAAGGCCCGGCTGATCGCGCTTCTCGCGCAGCTCGCGGAGCGGCCGGAGTGGACCGCCCGGTTGCACCGCGTCAGGCACCTGCCTCCCGACCGTTACACCGAGGAGCAGTGGACTCGCGTGGCGGCCTTGTGCGATGCCCTGGTGCCGGCCGCTGCCGAACTGCAGACCGTCTTCGCGGAGCGGGGCCAGCTGGACCACGCGGCCGTCGCCGCAGCGGCACGCGAGGCGCTCGGTGGGCCGGAGTCCCCGACCGAGCTCGCCATGGCCCTCGAGTACCGGATTGGACACGTGCTCGTCGACGAGTACCAGGACACGTCTCCGGTGCAGCAGGCGCTTCTCGAGCGCCTCGTCGCCGGCTGGCAACCGGACGATGGTCATTCACTGTTCTGCGTCGGCGACCCGATGCAGTCCATCTACGGATTCCGCGAGGCCGACGTGACCCTCTTCCTGGAGGCGCAGTCCCGGGGTATCGGCGGCGTTCCCCTGCGCCGCCTGGTGCTGGAGCGGAATTTCCGCTCCTGCAACGCCATCGTCGCGTGGATCAATGCGAGCTTTGCGCGCCTGCTGCCGGATGCCGAGGACTACGAGCGGGGCGCCGTGTGTTACGCACCGAGTGTCTCCAGCCGGGACGACGAGCCGGGTGCGGGCGTCTGCGTTCACGCCCTCGTGGGGAAGGACCCCGCTGCGGAGGCGTCACTGGTTGCGGATCTCGTGGAGGGAGCCTTGGCGGAGGCCCGGCGACTCGAGTCGTCGGGCGACCGGGAGCGTATCGTCGCCGTGCTGGTCCGCAGCCGAGGCGTGCTCCAGCCCTTGCTCGAGGAACTGAGGGCCCGACAGATCGAGTATCGGGGCGTCGAACTCGAGGCACTGTCCGAGAGAGCTGCCGTCCGCGACCTGCTTGCCCTCGCCCGTGCCCTCTTGCATCGGGGGGACCGGACCGCCTGGCTGTCCGTGCTGCGGGCCCCGTGGTGCGGCCTGTCGCTGCAGGACCTGCATGCCCTGGCTCACGGAGATCGCGACTCGAGCATGGCCGCGCTGGCGGCGACACCCGCGAGGTCCGGCTCGCTGTCCCCGGACGGGCGGCGGAAACTCGCGCGCGCGATGGCGGCCCTCGAGCGTGCTTCCGCCGACCTCGGCCGGCGATCCCTTGGGTCGGTCGTCCGCGCGGCGTGGCTTGCGCTGGGCGGTCCGGCAACACTGCAGGACCGCTCCGACATCGAGAACGTCGAGGCGTGCCTGGCCGCGCTCGATGCGCTCGCGCGGGAGACCCGCGGCCTTCCCTCCGCCACAGAGGTGGAGGCCGCCGTCGACGGCCTGATGGCATCGCCCACGGGCAGTCCGGCCGCACGGCTGCAGGTCATGACGATCCACAAGTCGAAGGGGCTCGAGTTCGACACCGTGATCCTGCCCGGGCTGGATCGCAGGCCCCCTGCCGGCAACCGGCAGCTGCTCTACTGGTCGTCGGTTGCACTCGAGTCCGGCAGCCGGGGCGTGGTGCTCGCCAGTCGCGGAGAGTCGGGCGAAGACCACGAACGGGATGCGCTGGAGCACTGGATGCAGTCGATCGAGCGGGAGCGGGCCGAGTACGAGCTCGGCCGCATCGCATACGTCGCGGCCACGCGCGCGAAGCGCCAGCTTCATCTGGTCGGCTCGGCGTCGGTCCTGTGGCGCGACGAAGAGGAGCCCCGGATCAGGCAACCCGAGCCGGGTACCCTGCTGTCGTTCTTCTGGCCGGTCGTGTCCCGCGACTTCGAACAGGCCTTCGTGCAGGCGCGCCGCGACGACAACCTGCAGCCACCGACCGCGGCGACGCGGCCGCGCAGGACCGCTCCGCCCCTGATGGCCGTACCTGCGGACTTCGAGATGCCATCGGCCCCGGCTCCCGCCATTCCTACTGCCGCTCGACGGGCCGAGAGGACCTCTCAGCCAATCCGACCGCAGTTCGACTGGGCGGGCGAGGAGGCGATCGCAGTCGGTGTCGTGGTGCACGCGGAACTCGAGAACCTGGCCGCATCCGGACAGCCGCCCCGGGCCCTGCTCCTGGATCGCGATCGCTGGAGATCGAGCTTGCTGGCACTCGGCCTGCCCGCGAGCCGCGCGCAGCGGGCACTCGCCCGGGTAGAGCAGGCGTTGCGTCGCGTCGCATCTAGCGCGCTCGCTGCCAGGCTTCTGGACCCGTCGGCCCGCGAGGCCGAGAGCGAACTGGCGCTGACCGCAGTGCTCGACGGGGAGATCGTCAGCGTCAAGATCGACCGCAGCTTCGTGGATGTGGAAGGTCGCCGCTGGATCATCGACTGGAAGACGAGCACCCACGAGGGCGGCGGACTCGAGGCGTTCCTGCTGAGCGAGCTCGAGCGCTATCGGCCGCAGCTGACCCGCTACTCGAGGGTCATGTCGCTGTTCGACCCGCGTCCGCAGTGCGTCGGGCTGTACTTCCCGCTGCTCGACGCATGGCAGGAGCTGCCGGTGCCCGCGCAAGGCAACTGAGGAGGCTCGCAGGGCAGGAGAGTCCGCGAGGGGCCCGGTCTCGCGCACGCGGGCAGTGCGGTCGGCTAGAGCGATCCCTCGATGGCCAGAGGCCGCCGGCCCAGGGAGTCCGGGGGACCGAGGAACGCCAGGGACCTGCGGAGCGCCTCGTCGGCTTCCGGGCCGGCGGCGACCTCGCCCGTGATGGTGTAGGTGCGATCACGCTTGAGATCGAGCGTCGCCCGGACCCTCATCAGCCCGCTGCCGAGGTCCTGCAACCGACCCGAGATCCCCTCGCCACCCACGGACCCGGCCCCGAGCACCAGCTCGAAGCTCCCGATGTCCATGCGCCTGGGGGGCGGCGACGTCAGATCGCGGGCGACGATCCTGCCTTCGGCCGCCACCGGGAACCCCCCCTCGAGCTCTAGCCGCGAGACGTCGAGGTCCACCTGCCCGGACCAGCCGGCGGGCGAGATCAGCCCCTGCACCTGGCCCACCGGAAACCCACCGTGCACGTGCTCGAAGGCGATCCGCCGGGGCCCCTGCAAGATGACGTCCATGTCGATCGTGCCGTCCACGTGCCGGAGGGACACCGAATAATCGAGCTGCAGCGCTGCCAGTTTCCAAGGCCGATTCAACCAGTCCAGGCTGCCCAGGGAACGATCGCGAAACCGCAGGTCTGCAGCGGAGCCTCTCCAGACCGTTCCGGTCACGCCACGGAGCGTCACCTCGGGGGGCAGGAACCGCAGCAACAGCGTGGCGGGCAGGAACGCGACGAGGAACAGCAGGAACGCGGCAACGCCCGCAATGACCAGCAGCGTAGTCCGACGCATGCCGGGTCAGGGACCCCGCAAGACCAGGCTGGCGTTCACGAGTCCGTCGGCCTCCGTGCCGTCGACGCTGGCAGATTCCACGACGAGCCCGCGGTCCTGCTGGATACGCGCGAGCCAGAGCACGAGGGCGTCGAAGGAGGCCGCTTCGAAGCGCACTCGCAGGCCTCCATTGCCGGCGGGGTCGGCACCCGACAGTGCCCCCGACAGTCCCGCGTCCCTGGCGGTGCGGTCGACGAGAAGCGGCAGCGACTCGTTCGACTGGGATCTCGGCATCGACTGCAGCCGCGGCGCCACGGCCTGCATCCAGGCGAGGTCCGCGCGTTTGGCCTCGACGCGGGTGGCGGCGGCTCCGGCGCTCGTGTGCAGCTGCCAGATCCCTCCTGCCAGGAGCAGCAAAACGGCGACCACGCTCCCCGCGAGCACGGTCCGGCGCTCACTGTCCTTCAGGGAAGCGTACCAGTCACGAAGATTCATGTTCTCTCATCCCGGTGGCCCGATCGACACCATCCCCTCGACCCCGCCCTCCCGGGGCTGCGTCGACTGGACGTCGAAGGCGATGCCGCGTTGGCCGGCAGCCTGGGCGAGTTGCCCCAGCAGGTCGCCCGAAGGTGCAGAGATGCGCAGGTCCATCTTGCCGTCGCGCCAGCCCAGGGACCGGATTCGCGCACCAGGGACCGCCTGAAAGGTCTGCGCCACGCCGTCCAGCCGACCGAGCAGGCCCGCCGGGTCGGCACCTCCCGCACCGCCGAGCCGTTGCTGCATCTGCAGCCTCGGGTCCACGATGCGCTCCACCCCGGGCATCGCGACGCGGAAGGTCTGCTCGATCTCCGCATCCAGGCGGCGCTCCTCGGCGGCGAGCCCCACGATCTCGAAGACCTGGACCCCGACGTGAAGGACGATCAGCGCCGCTGCCAGGGCCGCAGGCAGGCGCCAGCGCCGCCAAGCTGCCGCCCAGCCGGTGCGAGGCGCATAAGGACCCGTCAGCAGGGAGATCGGAGGGCGAGCGATCGCCGTGCCGGCGAGCAGGGGCAGGGCGCCGTCGGGAAGCAACTGCACGTCGAGGCTGCCGGTCACCTCCCTCAAGGCCTCGATCATGTCCTGGGACGCCTCCCAGTCCTCCTGGGCGGCGAACATCTGGACGTGGCGGTCCTCGCCCTCGAGTCCCGCGAGCGCGAAGGCCTCGGTCAAAGGTTCCGCATCGAGCGCAACGGGCAGGCCGTCCGGCGGGGCGACCATGAGGCGACCCGCCTCCAGCACGCAGACGGACTTGCCAGGATTGGTGGGCAGGCATTGCGTTTCGGCGTACATGGCCTCCGGCGCGAGACCAGCCTCGGCGCATGCCTCGAGCCAGCCTTCCAGCCGGCGGCGCTCCACCGCAGCCACGGGCGTGCGCGATCCCTCGCCGACCTTGCCGACCGCGAAGTGGAACCCTTCCACGTCGCCAGCGAGATGCTCCTCGAGGGCAAAGGGCACGACTTGCGCCAGGCGCGCCCCGCCCCGCACGGGCAGTTCCGGCTCGGCCAGAACGACCTCGGAACCCGGCACGAGCGCGATGACCCGACGGTCCGCAGCGAGCGGCGCAGCGTCTGCCAGCACACCGGTGGACACGGGACCGAGGCGGCCGCCGGAGCCCTCGACTATCAGCCAGGAAACCGGCTCGGCGAGCCGCAGAAAGAGAACCTGCGTCATGGAGTCACTCGGTTCCGACGGACCTGACGACCGCCCGGACGCCGCCTGCGGAGTTGCGTTCGAGCAGAGAGTACAGGGTGAGTTGCGAGGTGCCAATACTGACGACCGACACCACCCGGAACCAGTTCGTGGTTTCTGAGATCCGGCCCTGCAGCGCCTGGAACTGCTCCGCGTCGAGCGTGGCCTGCAGGTCGGCGATCCGCGGGAAGCAGCCGCTCTCGCGATTGCGTGACAGCGCCTCCGCGTCGCCGAAGTCGGTGCCGGCTTCGGCGAGCGCCGCCAGTACCAGCGGGGTCGCGGTGCACAGGTTGACCGGGGTACCTGCCGGCAGTGCCGCGACGTGCGGAGCGATGCGTCGGTAATCCTCCAGGCTGAAGCCCGGAAGGGCAAGAAGCTCCGTCGTCGTATTGATCGGACCGTTGGCCGTTCGGTAAGGCGGGACCTGGCCAAGGTAGACGCCGTCCTCGGCACCATCCGGGAAACGATCCACGCTGTCCGCATCCAGCCAGTCGGCCAGCATCCCGGCCCAGCGCGGATCGACGCCGGCCAGCTGGAACAGGCGCGCGAGTCGTTGCACGCTCGCGTCATCGACGCCGCCGTCCGCAGTCAGCAGGTTGTTGAGGTTGAACCGTCCCTGCATGTCCTCCACGTCGCCCTCGATCGTGCCCCCGTCGATCGGCAGCGGCGGCACCGGCTGCGCCCAGGTATCGGTGAGGTCGTCGAGCTCGGTGTCGCGCAGGTCGTCCCGCAGGATCTGGGCTGCCCAGGCCTCGGCACCGAGGGCTACGTTCCAGGCCTGGTTCAGCGCGCCGATCCCGGAGGTCCGGCGCAGGTCGAGGGCCGCGTCGGTGCCCACGCGGGCCGCGAGCACGGTCGCGATCGCCACGAGGACGACGGCTGTGATGAGTGCGACTCCGCGCTGCCTCATCCCGGCACCTCGACCAGACGTCGGATCTCCCCGTAGTCGGAAAGCACGACCGTGAACTCGATCGCCACCGGACGCATGTAGAGCGCGGACTGCGGCGGCGCTCCGAGCGGGGGCCACTGCGTCTGCCACTCGCGCCCTGCGTTCATGTAGCGGATCTCGACGCGCTCGACGTCGTCCAGCAACTCGCGGCTCACCGGCTCGGTAGCGAGCGTGGGATCCGTCACGTTCCAGTGCCGACGGATGAGCTTGCGGTCCTCCAGGGCGTAAGTGACCCGCTGGTCGGTTCCGCGTGCCGTTCCGGCCGTGTTGGGCCAGCCCGCCCTCGTGAGCTCTACGAGCGTCACCGCGTTGGGATCCCTGAGCAAGGCGGGCCTGTACCCGTCCCCGACGAGCTCCCGGACCGGCCGCGGCGCGAGCAGGCGGAAGTCGGCCGTCATCAGCGTGACCGCCCGCTGCACGTCCCTGACGCGTGTCATGTGCTCCCGTACGCGGTCTACGGCGATTCGCGTATCGGCCACGCCGCGGTGTGCCATCACCGCCAGGATCGCGAGGATCACGCTGGCGACCAGCACCTCGATGAGCGTGAAGCCGCGACTGCGGGTCATTGCTGTTCGCTTCCCCTGGGAGGCCGGGGAGTGCGGGGGACGATGCCATCGCCGCCACCGCCATCGACCTGGCCGTCCTGGTTCCCGTTTCCGCCGCCCCCGTCTCCGCCCGGCTGCTGCCCTCCGTTCCATGGCGTGGGAGACGGCGGCGTCGACATGACCACTCCGCCCGCGAAGCCGGTCACCTGGGCGAGCGCGTCGCCCTCTGGATCCTCGGCGCGGCGAACGCCGATGTCGATCCGTCGCAGGTCTTCCACGGGGGTCTGCGCGACGGTCGCGGTCCAGATCCAGCGCTGGTTCGCATAGTCGACCTCGCCCTCGGTCTCATCGACGGAGGGAAGTTCCCGGCCGAGGCGCATCTCCACGAGGCGGTTGTCGGCAATCCAGGTGGCGAGCGTACGATCCCGCAGGTAACTCGAGTTGTTGACCGTGTCGTGCACCACGCGGGACACCGCCATCAGGCCGAGCGCAACGATCGCGACGGCCACCACGACCTCGATCAGGGTGAAGCCGGATTGACGGGGCTCAGGCGCCCGCATCGGACTGGGCCAGCTCGATACTGCCGTCGGCGGCGCCGACGAGTGTCGTCGACACATCCGTCGCGGATCGCGACAAGGTGACGCGGTAGGGCGTGACGTCACCGCTGGCGAAGGTCAGCACCTGTGGCAGCCTAGCCTCGGGACTCTCCGGTTTCTTGAGGAGCACGCGTCGTCCCTCGATCTCGAGCTCGATGAGGAGTCCCGGCGGCAGGGAGTGGGATTCTAGCCAGCGGTCGCCAGCGACCGGCACCCAGCCGCGACGCCCGTCGAAGACCATGACCTCGTAGCTGCCCGGCTCGAGCCTGAGCCCGTAGTCACGACCTTCGAGTTCGGCCTGCTCGAGGGACACGGAGAGCACGTTGGTAAGACGCTCCGCCTCATCCTGAACCTCCGTGTCCCGGCCGAGCGCAGTCACCGCGACGGTCATGATCGCCGCCATCAGGGCGATGATGACCATCACGACCAGGATCTCGATCAGGGTCATGCCGCGCTGGCGCACGACTGGGCTGGCTGGCAACCGCGGCACGTGGTCTCCGCGCTCGGCTTACTCGATGTTCCAGTTGCCGATGTCCGCGTCCGCACCTTCGCCGCCGGGCTGACCGTCCGCGCCGAGCGAATAGAGGTCGTAGGCCCCTCCGCGGGTGCCCGGATTCAGGTACTGGTAGTCGCTGCCCCAAGGGTCCTTCGACAGCTTCTGCACGTACCCGCCCGGCTTCCAGTTGCGGATCGACGGGTCGTCCGGCTTCGTCACCAGTGCCTGTATCCCCTGGTCGGTCGTGGGATAGCGGAAGTTGTCCATCCGGTACAGGTCCAGCGCGGTCCCCAGCGTGCGGATGTCGGCCTGGGCCTTGGTCACGCGGGCCTCGTCGACACGCCCGAGGATCTGCGGGCCGATCAGGGCGCCGAGGATCGCTATGATGACCATGACCACCATGATCTCGATCAGCGTGAAGCCGCGCTCGAGTCGGCTGTTGGGTCGCATTCGGAACTCCGCGGATGGATATGGAATCACGTGAAGAGCAGTCGCCAATGATATCAGACGCGTCGCGGCCGCTCGGGGTTCCCTCGCGTCGCCGACAGGCGACGGAGCGGGTCCTGTGCGTGCTGGTCGCGGCGGCCATCGCGGCATCGGCGCTGCTGCCGGAGGGGGCGCAGCGTGCGCTGCGTTACGATCGGGCGGCGGTCGAAGCCGGGGAGTCGTGGCGGCTGGTGAGCGCTCATTTCGTCCATCTCGGATGGAGACACGCGCTGGCGAATGGGGCTGCATGGATCCTCATCGTCTCGATCGGTCGTCCGTTCGCTTCCCCATGGGTCTGGCTCGTTCTGTCGCTTGCGTCGGCCGCCGGCGTGGATGCCGGTCTGCTGTGGGCCTATCCGCAAGTCGAATGGTACGTCGGGGCCTCGGGCGTACTGCACGGCCTGTTCGCCGGGTCCGCGTGTCTGGCCCTCGCAGGTTCCGACGTGAAGCGGGGGGCGCTGATGCTGGCCCTCCTGGCGGCCAAGCTCGGGTGGGAGGCGGCCGGTGGCGGCGTGCTGCAGGCAGCTGCTCCCGATTTTCCGGTTCTCCACGAGGCCCACTGGCTCGGCGCCGCGGGGGGGCTCGCCGGCGCGATGATCCTGCTCGCCGGCCGCCGGCGCCTATAATCCCCCGCGGCTGCAGGACTGGAGGTAGGACCTTGAAGCTTGCGCTGGTGTTTCCGGGCCAAGGGTCGCAGTCCGTCGGGATGCTCTCGGCCCTGGCCGCCTCGGACCCGGTGGTCTCGGACACGTTTGCCGAGGCCTCCGCCGTGCTCGGCTATGACCTGTGGCGGCTGTGCCAGGAAGGCCCTGCGGAGCTGCTGAATGCAACGGCGACGACGCAGCCCGCCCTGCTGGCGGCCGGCACGGCCGCATGGCGAGCCTGGCTCGGGCGGGGTGGTCCGGACCCTGCCGTCGTGGCCGGCCACAGTCTCGGCGAGATCACGGCGCTCGTCTGCGCGGGGGCCCTCGACTTCCAGGCAGCCGTCGACCTCGTTCGTTTTCGTGGCGAGGTGATGCAGGAAGCGGTGCCGGCGGGTGCCGGAGCGATGGCAGCCATCCTGGGGCTGGCCGATGCCGACGTGGAGGCGGGCTGCGCGGAGGCCGCGCAGGGCGAGATCGTGGTTGCTGTGAACTACAACGCGCCCGGCCAGGTCGTCATCGCGGGCACCTCCGCGGCCGTCGGCCGGGCGGTCGAGGCCTGCCGGGCACGAGGAGCCAAACGAGCCGTCGAGCTTCCGGTTTCGGTGCCTTCCCACAGCCCGCTGATGCGTCCCGCAGCCACGCGATTCCGCGAGCGCCTGGCCGAGGTGAGGGTGACCGCGCCACGCATTCCGGTCTACGCGTTCGACGCAGAGCGGCACGACGGGCCGGATTCGATCCGGGACGCCCTGTATCGGCAGCTGTTCAATCCGGTTCGCTGGTCAGCGGTCGTCGGAGCCATGATCGGCGAGGGCGTCACCCACGTCGTGGAGGCGGGTCCCGGCAAGGTGCTGGCCGGTCTCGTGCGTCGAGCCGACGGCGCCAAGGGTCTTGCGGTGTTCCCCGTCGATGCAACGGATACGCTGGAGAAGGCCCTGCAGGGCTGTTCAGGAGACTTGTAATGAGCGAGGGCAATTCGGCCGAGCTTGCGGGGCAGGTCGCCCTGGTGACCGGGGCGACTCGCGGGATCGGGCGTGCGATCGCGCTCGAGCTCGGGAGACTCGGCGCGGCGGTTGTCGGAACGGCGACCCGGGAAGAGGGAGCGGCGACCGTGGACGCCATGCTGGCCGGGGCGGGCCTGGCAGGCCGCGGACTGGTGCTCGACGTGTCGGACCCGGAATCCTGTGAGCGGGCGCTCGCAGATGTGGAGGGCCGCGAGGGGCCCGTGACGATCCTGGTGAACAATGCCGGGATCACGCGCGACGGACTGCTCCTGCGCATGAAGCCGGACGACTGGGACGTGGTGATCAACACGAACCTGTCCGCCGTGTTTCGGCTGTCCAAAGGCGTGCTGCGCGGGATGATGAAGGCCCGCAAGGGCCGGATCATCAACGTCGCCTCGGTCGTCGGCCTGATCGGCAACCCAGGCCAGGCCAACTATGCGGCAGCGAAGGCAGGGATCGTAGGCTTCACGCGCTCCCTCGCGCGCGAGGTGGCATCCCGGGGCATCACCGCCAACGTCGTGGCGCCGGGTTTCATCGACACGGACATGACCCGGGGCCTGCCGGAGGACCAGCGCGCAGCCCTGGCCGGCCAGATTCCGCTCGGACGCCTCGGGTCGGCCGAAGACGTGGCGGCGGCGGTCGCCTTCCTGGCGAGTCCGCGGGCGGCATGGATCACCGGCGAGACTCTCAACGTGAACGGCGGCATGCACATGCCCTAGGGTCCTCCTTGATCCCATAACTCTTTGATTTTAATAATTATGGTATTCTGTCAAGCGCTCCGTGCTAGCGAGCCCGGGGGAGGTTTACTTAGAATGCCGGCTCCGCTGCGTGCCCTTGGCCGCGCGGCCCTCAAAGAACTCACAGGACAACCACCAAGATGAGCACAGTTGAAGAACGGGTGAAAAAGATCGTCGCCGAGCAGCTGGGAGTGAAAGAAGAGGAGGTCACCAACGACGCCTCCTTCGTCGACGACCTGGGGGCCGATTCTCTGGATACGGTCGAACTCGTCATGGCGCTCGAGGAGGAATTCGAGACCGAGATTCCCGACGAGGACGCCGAGAAGATCACCACGGTTCAGCAAGCCATCGACTACATCGTCGAGCACCAGTCCAAGTCCTGATCGCAGCCGCGCACGGGCCCCGGCTCCGCCAGTCGGGGCCCGTCGTACGTCCAAAGCCCGAGGGGAAGCGCCTTGAGCAAGCGTCGCGTCGTCGTCACAGGCCTCGGCATCCTGTCACCCGTCGGATGCACCGTTGCCTCGGCCTGGGAGGCGGTGCTGGCCGGCCGGAGCGGGATCGGGCCGATCACCCGTTTCGATGCCTCGGCATACCCGGTCCGGTTCATAGGCGGCCTGCAGGACTTCAACGTGGAGGACTACCTCTCGGCCAAAGACGCCAAGCGCATGGATCCGTTCATGCAGTACGGGGTCGCGGCGGGAGCACAGGCCATCAGGGATTCCGGCCTCGAGATCGACGACGGCAACCGTGAACGGATAGGTCTCGTGTTCGGGGCGGGCATCGGCGGCCTGTCGACCATCGAGGAGAACAACGCCCGCCTGCTGCAGGGAGGGCCGCGCAAGATCTCGCCGCTGTTCATCCCCTCGAGCATCATCAACATGATCTCCGGGCACCTTTCGATCATGTTCGGCATCCACGGCCCGAACCTGGCGGTCGTCACGGCCTGCACGACTTCCACGCACGCGATCGGGCTCGGGATGCGCACCATCCAGTACGGGGACGCGGACGTGGTGGTGGCCGGCGGCGCCGAGATGGCGGAAACACCGCTCGCGGTCGGCTCGTTCTGCCAGGCCAAGGCGCTGTCCACGCGCAACGACGCGCCGGAGCGCGCGAGCCGTCCCTGGGACCGCGATCGAGATGGTTTCGTGATGGCGGACGGCGCGGGCGCCATCGTGCTCGAGGAGTACGAGCACGCCTGTGCCCGCGGCGCCAACATCTACGGCGAGGTGATCGGCTTCGGCATGAGCGGAGATGCGCACCACATCACCGCGCCGCCGGAAGACGGGGACGGCGCACGGCGTTCGATGCAGTGTGCGCTGCGCGATGCCGCGTGCAGCCCGGAGGACATCCAGTACATCAACGCCCACGCCACCTCGACGGTGCTCGGCGATTTCGCGGAGACCGTCGCCATCAAGCGGACCTTCGGGGACCACTCGCGCAAGCTCGCGGTGAGCTCCACCAAGTCGATGACGGGGCACCTGCTCGGCGCAGCCGGGGTAGTCGAGGCCATCTTCACTCTGCTGGCCATTCGTGACCAGGTCGCGCCGCCCACCATCAACCTGGACCAGCCCGACGAGGGCTGCGACCTCGACTACGTGCCGCACACGGCTCGCGAGATGCAGATCGAGGCCGCGGCCTCCAATTCCTTCGGCTTCGGCGGCACCAACGGCACGGTGGTCTTCCGCGCCCTGCGCTGACCGTGTCCGGCACGGAGGCGGCCCATGGCCACCGTCCCGATCCAATCCATCGCGCTTCCCGGCCCGGCCAGCGAGGCCCTGCTGGGCCTGCACCGGCTGCGGCCTGATCGCTACCCCGTCCTGCTCGAGAGCGCCGCCACCGGCACGCCGCAGGGCCGCTTCACGCTGCTGCTCGGCGCTCCGGGCGCTCGGCTGGTCCGGCGCGGGGACGGAAGCCTGGAAGGGCCGGGCACCGGTGGCCGGTTCCTGCAGCGGCTGGAAGAGTGGTGGGCGCGCGAGCGGATCGCGCCGCGTGACCGGCGCTGGCCGTTTGCCGGGGGGTGGTTCCTCCTGCTCGGCTACGAGCTGGCCGGCGAGGTGGAACCCGGCCTGCGCCTCCCGGCCTCGCCGGATGGCCTGTCCGCCGTCGCCTGGCGGATGCGCGCCGCGGTCATTCACGATCACGCCGCCGCCGAGACCGTGGCGGTAACCGAGCCTGGGCACGGCGTCTTCTGCCAAGCGCTGCGCGAGGACCTGCGGACCCTCGCGCAGTCCGGGGCTGCACCGGGCGGGTCGATCGAGACCGAGGAGGAGGATCCGTCCCGGTTCGAGCGAGCGGTCGAGTCCGCGCTCGGGCACATCGCGGCGGGGGACATCTACCAGGCCAACCTGTCCCGACGCTGGACCGCGCGGCTGCCCGAGGGCCTCGCGCCGGCGGAGCTGTACGCGCGCCTGCGACGCGCGAATCCCGGTCCTTTTTCAGGTATCGCGAACCTGGGCGAACTGGCCGTGGTCTCGAGTTCGCCGGAGCGGCTGGTGCGCGTGCGCGGCGACGAGGTCGAGACCCGCCCGATCGCCGGCACGCGTCCGCGGATCGCGGGCGCGGAACGGGAATCGATCTCCGAGCTCCTCGGGCACCCGAAGGAGCGCGCCGAGCACATCATGCTGGTGGACCTCGCCCGCAACGACCTGGGACGCCTCTGCAGTCCCGGCACGGTGGAAGTCGACGAGTTGATGAGCATCGAGACCTACGCTCATGTCCATCACATCGTCTCCAACGTCAGAGGCCGGATGCGTGCCGGGACGACGCCTGCGGAAGTCATCCGTGCCCTGTTTCCGGGCGGCACGATCACAGGCTGCCCGAAGGTCCGCTGCATGCAGCTCATCGCCGAGCTGGAACGCGAGGGCCGGGGGGCCTATACCGGCTCCATGGGCTACCTCGACCGAGACGGAGACCTCGACCTGAACATTCTCATCCGCACCCTCACCGTGAGCGACGGCACGGCGACGCTGCGTGCCGGAAGTGGCATCGTGGCGGACTCGGACGTCGGGCGGGAGCTGGAGGAGACGCGCGCCAAGGCACGCGGAGTCCTCCGGGCGCTATCAGCATGACCCGGGGCGGCGCCCGGCTGCGGGTCAACGGTGAAGACTCGCGCCAGGTCGATGCGACGGACCGAGGGCTGCAGTACGGCGATGGCCTGTTCGAGACCATCGCAGTGGTCGGCGGGAAACCGCGGCTTCTTGCCGCCCACCTGGAGCGCCTGCTGCGTGGCTGCGCGCGCCTGGATATCGGGCCGGTGGCGGAGTCGCTCGTCGAGGAGGACGTCGCGGTGGTGTCCGGCCCCGGCGATTCCGTCGTCAAGTTGATCGTGACGCGCGGTCCCTCCGGTCGCGGCTACCGGCCTCCGCGCGGCTGCAGTCCCACCCGGGTCGCCGCAGGATTCGACGTCGAGCCCGGGGCGTTTGCCTCGGCGCTTCCTGGCCTGCGCGTGCGCACCTGCCGGACGCGTCTTGGACGCAACCCCGCCCTTGCAGGGCTCAAGCACCTGTGCCGCCTCGAGCAGGTGATCGCGCGCGGCGAGTGGCAGGACGATGCCGTGGGCGAGGGCCTGATGCTCGACGAGGGCGGCCACGTCGTCTGCGGCACGCAGTCCAACCTCTTCGTCGTGAAGGATGGAAGACTCATCACACCGAGCGTCGCGCTGGCGGGCGTGGAGGGCGTGATGCGACGCACCGTACTGGAGTGGGCCGGCTCGTCGGGAATCGACGTCGCCGTGCAAGACCTGCACGCCAAAGATTTCGATGAGGCGGAGGAGGTCTTCGTGACCAATGCGCTGTGGGGCGCGCGTGCCGTGCTAGAGCTCGACGGGCGGCAGCTCCGCCTCGGCGAAGTTGCCTGGAGATTCATGCAGTGGCTCGGCGAAGCCTGACCCGACGGCTCGTCCTGGGCGGGGCGGCCGCGACTGCCCTGGTCGCCGGCGCCTGGCTGGTCGTGGGACATCTCGACCGCGCGCGGCTCGGGCGACCCATTCCTTCATCGGCTCTGCCCGCCGTCGTCGTCATCGAGCCAGGAAGCTCCCTGACGGCCATCGCGAACGACCTCGCGGGCGCCGGACTGCTCGAGCATCCGGGCAGTTGGGTGCGCCAGGCGCGTCGCGAAGGAGTCGCGGCGCGTGTCCACGCCGGGGAGTACCTGGTGCCCGCAGGCGCCACGCCGCGGGCGGTGCTCGACCTTCTGGTCGCAGGCCAGGTCCGGCTCCACTCCGTGACCCTGGTGGAAGGCTGGACCTACCGGCAGGCGCTGGCGGCGCTGCTGGCACATCCTGCCGTCGTCGCGACGCTCACCGAGGTGACGGACGAGTCAGTGCGCGAGGCGGTGGGACTCGGCCAGCTGCACCCCGAGGGACAGTTCTTCCCCGACACGTACCTGTTCGCGCGCGGGACGCGCGAGGTGGACCTGCTGCGGCAGGCGCACGAGCGGCTGTCGCGTGAACTGGCCCTCGCATGGGACCGCCGGCGGACCGACCTTCCGCTGGCGAGCCCATACGAGGCGCTGATCCTGGCGTCGATCGTGGAGAAGGAAACCGGGGTTGCCGGCGAGCGGCCGCTCATCGCCGGCGTGTTCGCCAACCGTCTGCGGCGGGGGATGCGGCTGCAGACCGACCCGACGGTCATCTACGGGCTCGGTGAGACGTTCGACGGCAACCTGCGCAAGGCGGATCTGCAGCGCGACACCCCCTACAATACCTACACGCGAGCGGGATTGCCCCCGACCCCGATCGCGCTGGTCGGCCGCGAGGCCCTCGAGGCGGCGGTCCAGCCGGCGGACACCGAAGCGCTCTACTTCGTCGCGACGGGCCGGGGTGACGGACGTCACTATTTCTCGCGGACGCTCGCCGAGCACAACGACAACGTGGCCCGCTATCTGGCCACGCTGCGCGGGGCGACGGAGGAAGGACCGCCTTGAGCCCGGGAAAGTTCGTGACGTTCGAGGGAATCGAAGGCGTCGGCAAGTCGACCCAGGTCGCTCGAGCCGCCGCGCATCTGCGGTCCCGGGGCGTCGAGGTCGTCGTGACGCGCGAGCCCGGCGGGACGCCGCTCGCCGAGGCGTTGCGCAGGATCGTCCTCGAGCCCCAGGAAGAACCGCTCGACGGGATCTCGGAGCTGCTCCTGATGTTCGCCGCACGCTCGATCCACCTGGCCAACCTGATCGAGCCTGCGCTCCGGCGCGGGGCCTGGGTACTCTGCGACCGTTTCACGGACGCGACCGAGGCTTACCAGGGCGGGGGGCGCGGAGTGGACGTCCGCGACGTGCACGCCCTCGAGCGGATCGCGCAGCGCGGGCGACGTCCCGACCTGACCCTGCTGCTGGATGCGCCGGTCGCGGTGGCAGCGGCCCGTGCCCGGGCGCGTGGTCCGCAGACCGACCGGTTCGAGACCGAGCGCACCGAGTTCTTCGAGCGCGTCCGCGCCGCCTACCTCGCGATCCTGGCCCGCGAACCCGGGCGCGTGCACCGCGTCGACGCGACCCGTGGCATCGAGGCCGTGGCTCAGGACGTCGCGGGATCGCTCGACCAGCTGGCCGTGCGGGGAGCCCTTGCGGATGGCCCGTAGGCAGCCGGCGCCGGTCGAGGCAGCGGGTCCTCCTGCTGCGCGGCTCGGGGAAGCGCATTCACCCTGGGTCGAGCCGGCCAAGACCGCGCTCCTGGCCGCATTCCGCGCCGGGAGGCTTCCGCACGCGCTGCTCCTGCACGGCGCGCCCCGTGCAGGCCAGTCTGGCCTGGCCTTGTGGGCGGCCCAGGTGGCGCTGTGCGACACGCCACAAGACGCTCCCTGCGGCCGGTGCGCGAGCTGCGAGCTGTTCCTGGCGGGCAGCCACCCGGACCTGCGCACCGTGACCGTGGAGGACAAGGCCACCGTCATCAAGGTCGAGCAGGTCCGTGAGCTCTGCGGGGCACTCGCGCTGACCAGCTACCGCGGCGGAAGAAAGGTAGGCGTCCTGGACCCGGCGGATCGAATGAATATTAATTCATTCAATGCTTTATTAAAGACACTTGAAGAGCCTTCTGAAGAAACGCTGCTGGTGCTGGCGGTCACTCACGTCGAGCGGTTGCCGCGCACGATCGTCAGCCGCTGCCAGCGGATCCGGGTCCCCAACCCCGCTACGCGCGCGGCCATGGAATGGCTCGAGCGCGAAGAGCCGGGCGAGGACTGGCCGTTGCTGCTGAGCCTATCGGGGGGCGCACCGCTGGCTGCGCTCGACCTGGCGCGCGCGGGCGTGGCGGAACTGGTCGAGGGGATGAAGTCGGCCCTTTCCGGTCGTCGCTTCGATCCCCTGCGTCTGGCGCAGGAGTGGAGCCGCGACCGGCCGGCTGAACGGCTCAAGTGGCTCGAGCATTGGCTGGAATCCAGCATCCGCGCAGGTCTCGGGCAGGGGAGTGACGCGGTTAACGCGCTTGCTCGACCAGACCCGGGAATCCCGGACACTTCTGGAGGGGTCGCTGAACACCCAGTTGCTGTTCGAGGACCTCCTGGTCGGCCTGGCGGAGGCGGTTGCCGGCCGCAGTGCCGGCTGAACGGAGGCCAGGGGTCGAAGATGCGCTCACCCTCGACGAAGCCAGGACTGCTCACGCTCACCATCAAGGACAAGAGCGCCCTGTACCTCGCCTACATGCCGTTCGTACGCAATGGCGGCCTGTTCATCCCGACCAACAGCAACTACCGGCTCGGCGACGAGGTCTTCATGCTCCTCAACCTCATGGGCGAGGACGAGAAGCTGCCCGTCGCAGGCCGCGTCATCTGGGTGACGCCCAAGGGGGCGCAGGGCAAGCGAACTGCCGGCATCGGCGTCCAGTTCAGCGAACAGGACCGCGGCGCGACGCAGAAGAAGATCGAGTCCTACCTCGCCGGAGCCCTCGGCGGGGACAAGCCCACGCACACGATGTGACCCGCCCCGGGACCTGGAGCGGCGCTCAGCTGCCGCCGGGTCCCAGGCCGTTGGAGGCGAGTCCGCCCTTGAGGCAATAGGCATCGAATCCGCGCTCGCTCAACAGGAACGCGGCCGCCGAGCTGCGGCGGCCCGTGTCGCACACGGCCACGTACGGTGTTGCCGGGTCCAGCGTCTTGAGCTTCATGCGGATGAAATAGAGCGGGATGCTGACCGCGTCGGGCAGGTGGAAGTTCTCGAATTCACTAGGCAAACGCACGTCGAGCCAGCGGGCCCCCTTGGCGACCAGCTCGCGCGCGTGCTCGAGTTCCACCCAGTGCAGCAACGGCTCGTTCAGCAGCTCGTGGAAGTCCTGCTTGTTCAGGCGCATCAGCGAGCCGTCGGTCACCATGGTGACGGTTGCATTGCGCCGGGTCTCGGATATGAGCGCCTCTTCCCCGAAGGACTCGCCCACGCTGAGCTCGGCCAGCCGGAGACCCTCACGATTCATCGGGGTCTCGCGCGTCACGACACAGCGCCCGCGCGTGACGACGTAGAAATAGTCCCCCTCGTCGCCCTGCTTGATGACGACGTCCCCGGCCTTGCAGTTGACGCGCTCCATGCGCATGAACAGTGCCTGAATGTTCGCTGGAGGGATTCGGTGGAAGGCCTTGGTCTGCAGGAGGGCCGTCATCCAGTCGTCGTTGGCGGCGGCAGGATCCCGCGAGATCTCGGCCACCTCGTAGGTGCCCGTCTGATCCCAGGTCAGCAGGACGTCGAGCAGGTCGCTGTCCACCGAGATGAACTCGATGTCGGACAAAGCACGCGCAGTGAAACGTCGGGGCTGACCCGGCGCGACCGGGTTGCGCGCCTCGGGTGCGCCCCCGCGAAGCGTCGCCACCTTGCGGTCCCCGCTGCGCAAGTCCAACTCGCCCGATACGAGGTAGAAGGTGCGCTTGTCGGAGTCGCCCTCCTTGAACAGGACCCGGCCGGCATCGAGATGGCGCACCGACGTCTTGCGCGCGAGCGCATTGAGGTTCTCGACCTTCAAGCCGTCCAGCGGCGAGAGCGACCTCAGCAGGGCAAGGTCGACTTTCCTATCTTCCATGGAACCCCGCTGGCGCCCCGGCGGCGCAGCCCTTCAACGAAACCATGGCTGGCGATGCTAGCACAGGCGCTTACTCCGGCCGGCCTTCGAGCGAACTCCAGCCGGGGTCAGCCATGAACCGCATCCCGTAACGGGCCTCGAGCTCCGCGAGCCTCGCCAGGATGGCATCGACCCCGCGCTCGCGCGCGTAGTGCAGCGGCCCTCCACGGAACGGTGCGAAGCCGGTTCCGAAAATCATGCCGCCGTCCAGCAGGTCGGCGTCGGCTACGACCCCCTCGCGCAGGCAGGCCACGGTCTCGTTCAGGTACTGCAGCATCAGGCGATCCTGCAGGTCCGGGGGCGGCTCGCCGGCGGCCGGTGGCTTGACGGGCTTGCCGTTCCGCCACTCGTAGAATCCCCGGCCCGACTTGCGCCCGAGGTGGCCCGCCTTGATGAGTTCCTCGATCCCTGCCGGGGCAGGGCGGCCAAAGGCGGAGGACAGGATGCCGCCGACATGGGCCGCCACGTCGAGTCCGACGGTGTCCGCGAGTTCCACGGGCCCCATGGGCATGCCGAAGTCCTCCGCCGCACGGTCGATGAGCGGCAGCGGCACACCCTCCGCCGCGGCCAACATCGCCTCCGTCATGTAGGGCATGAGTATCCGGTTGACGGCGAAGCCTGGCGCGCTCCGGCACGGCAGCGGAAGCTTGTCGAGCTGCCGCGTGAAGGCCGCGGCATCTCTCGCACAGTCCTCGCGTGTCGTGTCGCTCCGCACGATCTCGACAAGCATCATCCTGGCCACCGGGTTGAAGAAGTGCAGGCCTACGAGACGGCCGGGATCGGCAAGACCCGTGGCCAGCTCCTCGAGGACGATGCTGGAGGTGTTGGTCGCGAGCAGCGCGTCCGGCTTCATGGCCGGCTCGAGCCTGGCGTACAACTCGCGCTTGGCCCCAGCATTCTCGAAGATTGCCTCGATCACCACGTCCGCGCCGGCGACCCCTTCGCCGGCGACGTCGGCGCGCAGGCGTGCGATGCACTCGTCGACCTGACCTGGTTTGCGGCAGCGCTTCTCGAAGAACTCCCGTGCGCGCTCCAGTGCCGGTGCGACGAATCGTTCCTCACGATCCTGCAGGGTCACGTCGAGCCCGCGGTACGCGCACCAGGCGGCAATGTCTCCGCCCATCACGCCCGCCCCGACGACGTGCACCCGCTCGAACCGCCGGGCGCCCTTGCCCGCGAGTCCCTTCAGGCGATCCTGCAGGAAGAACACGCGCACCAGGTTGCGGGAGGTCGGGGTCAGGAACAGCCGTGCGATCGACCTCGCCTCCGCCTCGTAGGCGGCCGGGCCGCGCGCGCCGTGTTCCTCCCAGAGGGAGACGATCGCGTACGGCGCCGGGTAGTGATCCGGCCTTACGCGGCGCGCGACTTGCTGGCGGGTCTTCCGGGCCACGAACGAGCGCACGAAGGGCAGGGCAAGCAGTCGCTGACCTAGCGGAGGCCGGTGACGCGGTGGCGGATCGAGGGCGATCTTCTTCGCCGCCGCATCGAGGGCATCCCCCTCCGGGACCAGCGCGTCCACCAGGCCGATCCGACGCGCACGCTCAGCACGGATCGTGCGCCCGGTGAGCATCATGTCGAGCGCGGCGGGAGCCCCGACCAGGCGCGGCGTGCGCACCGTGCCGCCGAAGCCGGGGTGGATTCCGAGGAGCACTTCCGGCAAGCCGAGAGCCAGCTTGCCGTCGTCGAGGCCGACCCGGTACCGGCAGGCGAGCGCCAACTCCAGCCCGCCTCCGAGGCAGTATCCATGTACCGCCGCAACGGTCGGGCAGGGCAGCGATTCGAGGCGATCGAAAACCTTCTGTGCGGCACGTACCAGCGCATGCGCCTGCTCGGTGTCCGTGAGGCCGGTGAACTCGCTGATGTCAGCGCCGGCGATGAACCCCCCGTGCTTGCCGGAACGCAGCACGACGGCCCGCGGCCGCTTCGACTCCAGCTCCGCCAGCCGCGCGTCCAACTCCTCGATGACCGGCCGCCCGAGCGTGTTGGTCGACGCTCCCCTGCGATCCAGCACGAGCCAGGCAACTGCGTCCTCGTCGAGCGTGAGCTGCCAGTGGTGTTCCGAGGCCGTCATGATTCCTTTACCTCCCGCGCACGCGGATCAGACGCGCTTTTCCGCAACGATCTCCCCCTCGGCCCGCTGGGCGCCGCCGCTCACCTCGAAGTCGAACACGAGCGGGAGATGATCCGACAACGTCACGGACGGCACGTCGAAGCCGGTCGGCTCTATGCCCTCCCCGTACAGGACGAAGTCGAGTTCCTTTCGCGGCCAGCGGCTCGGGTAGGAGGGCCTGCCCTCGGTGTTGGCATTGCGCAGTCCGGCTGCCTGCATGAACAGGTAGATCTCGTGGTCGCCCCAGAACGTGTTGAAGTCCCCCGCCACGATCACCGGCTTGGACTGCCGCCGGATCAACTGGTGCAGGTGCCGCAGCTGGTAGTGACGATGCCGAAACTTGAGCGACAGGTGCACCAGGAAAACCGCGCAGTCGTCCAGCTCGAGTTCGATGATGAGCCGCTTTATCCCCGCGTCGAAATAGTGGAAGCGTTCGCCGTGAACTCGTGGCGCCGCCAGGAAGGCGTTGCCCTGCTTGCGGACGATCGGCACGAGCTGGTTGATCGAGTCCTCCCCGTACTTGCACTGGTAGGTGGAGTAGTGCCCCAGCCGGTCGGCGATGTAGCGCGCCTGGTTGACCATGCCGGTGCGGATCGAGCCCGTGTCGATCTCGATCAGCCCGACGATGTCGGCGTCCAGTCCCCGCAGAAAGGTCGTGATCCGCTCCAGGACCTGTGGATTGCTGCGGAGGTAGCCGGCGCCAGGGACCGGCAGGTGAAACGCGGGGCCCGTGCCCGTAGCGTAGCGGATGTTGTAAATGACGAGACGCATCACATGTACGGGGCGGGGCAAACGCTTTATTCTAAGCTCTCGCCGCGCTTCTGGCATTCCGCCTGCGCGGCTCAGCGACGAGCAGGGGGAACCGATGTCACAGGACAACCCGATCAGGCTGTTCGTCAGCCACCTGTACGCCCCGGATGACGAGTACTTCCGGGTTTTCGAGTACCTCGAGAGCGCGATCAACTTCTTCTACACCAACTTGAGCACGCCGGACAGGCCTCCCCGCGGCGGGGACCGCGAGGCCGTCAAGGAGGATCTGCGGCGCCAGATATCGGACGCCGAGGCCGTCCTCGTGCTCTCGAGCCTGCACCCCCGCGATGCGACAATGCTGGAATTTCAGGCGGTGTACGCGAAAGCCTGCGACAAGCCCGTCATCGTCATGGAGCCTTTCGGGACCGGCGAGACCGTGCCGTCGAAACTGAGCGACCTCGCCGACGAGGTCGTACCCTGGAACGGACGGGAAATGGCCGACGCCATCCGCCGGCAGGCGCGTCACGAGGAAACGACGCGCTGGGACACCATCGAGTTCAAGCTGGACTGAAGCTCAGACCTCGGCGATCAGGCGGGGAAGGTCAATCGCGCTGCGCACCGGCTTTCTCGGCTGGGGCCGGCCCTCGACGAGCCCGGGCGTCAGTGCCCCCAACAGGTCGATGATGCTGCGCGCGCACTCGCCCGCCTCGTCATTCGACATCTTTCGCACGGTTGCGCACACAGCGCTCTCGCCCCGCAGTGGCGGGACGCAGGTCATCTGCGCGTGAAGCTCCCTAAATAGTTCCCGCGGCAACTGGTCTGCGTCCAAATGCTCTAAATATTTTGAGAAAGCTTTCTTAAGTCTTTCTTTTATAGGTGCTTCTGAAGCCAACTCACGTGCAGCGAGATGCAGGGACTCCCAGGCGGCGCTCATCACCGATCTCCGTAACCATTTGTTTCTTGTGATTTCTGCGCCGGTCGTTAGACAGCTTCATGACCGGCGGAAACGTACCTTCCATAATCTTAGAATTTAGACATATCACCGTAGATCAACGTGATAGGTTCAAAATATATCGTGACTTCTGTGAAATGCAACCACGTATTTTTTCTGACGCTTCGCCTAAAGGGGGGCAGCATCGCAACATGCCCGTCACGAGTTCTATAATTATCGAAAGTTAATGGCCGGCCGTCGATGGAGATTGCGATGACCACGATCGACGAAAAGCGCGCAGTCGACATGCTGGCGGCACTCTCCCAGCCGACGCGTCTCAAGATCATCCAGTGCGTCTCCGCACACGGCGAAGAGGGAGTACCGGCTGGTGCCATTGCGCGCGCCGTGCAGTGCCCGGCGTCGACGCTCTCTTTTCACCTGAAGGAGCTTTCACAGGCAGGCTTGCTCACGCCTCACCCGAAGGGTCGTTTCATTCGGTACTCCGTCGTGGCCGATTCATTCGTCCAACTCGGAGGATTCGTGCTAGGCATCGTCGGACACGAAGGCTCCAGAGGAGCACCGGGCAAGCCGCGCACCGCGAAGCGAGGTCAGGCGAGACGCAAGGGCAAGGCCGGTGCAGACGCCGGCCAGGCCAGGAACCAGCTGTCCATCTTCGAGGACTGACGCTCGGCCGCGCGACCGTGCGCCGTGCGGGACTCCGCCGCGACGACGCAGCGGCGGCGGCTGGAAAGCAGCGGGCGGTCCCGCCGTTGGTCAGTTGCGAATCAGTCGGGCGACGAACTCGTTGACCGGCGTGGCATCGAGCGCACGGGTGTCGGAGAACATGGCCTCGATCCTGCGACACTGTGCCGCGGGAAACACGTCGGCGACGGACTTCTCGAACTTTCGCACCAGTACCGGGATGCCTTCGACACGACGCTTCCGGTGACCGATGGGGTAGTCCACCTGCACGCGCTCGGTGCTCGACCCGTCCTTGAAGAACACCTGGATCGCGTTGCCGATGTAGCGCTTGTCGGCCGCGTAGTATTCCTCGGTGAACTTCGGGTTCTCCCTGACTTCCATGCGATCGCGCAGCGCATCGACGCGAGGATCCGAGGCAATCTCGTCCTCGTAGTCCTCGGCGGTCAGCCGTCCGAAGATCAGCGGAATGGCTGCCATGTACTGGATGCAGTGGTCCCGGTCGGCGGGATTGGCCAGCGGACCGGTCTTGTCGATGATGCGGACCCCCGGCTCCTGGGTCTCGATGACGACTTTTTCGATCTCCTCCGTCCGGCCGTCGACTTGCGGGTGTAACTGCATGGCGCACTCCACCGCGGTCTGGGCATGGAACTCGGCCGGGAAGCTGATCTTGAAGAGCACGTTCTCCATGACGTAGGAGCCGAAAGGCTGGTTGTAGGCGAACGGCTTGCCCTTGAACAGCACGTCGTAGAAGCCCCACCTCGGTGCACTGAGCGCCGAAGGGTAGCCCATCTCGCCGCGCAGGGCATTGAACGCGTGCCAGACCGCGCGGCTCGTGGCGTCGCCGGCGGCCCAGCTCTTGCGGGAGCCCGTGTTCGGTGCGTGCCTGTAGGTCCGCAGCGCGCCGCCGTCGATCCAAGCGTTGGAAACGGCATTGATCACCTGCTCGCGCGTTCCGCCCAGCATTGCCGCCGTCACCGCGGTGCTGGCGACCCGGACGAGGATCACGTGGTCGAGTCCCACGCGGTTGTAGGAGTTCTCGAGGGCCGTTACGCCCTGGATTTCGTGCGCCTTGATCATCGCGGTGAGTACGTCGCGGACCGTCAGCGGCTCGCCGCCTTCGGCCGCCGCCTTGCGGCTCAGGTAGTCCGCGACCGCGAGGATTCCGCCCAGGTTGTCCGACGGGTGGCCCCACTCGGCAGCGAGCCAGGTATCGTTGAAGTCCAGCCAGCGGATCATCGCGCCGATATTGAACGCTGCGCGAACCGGGTCGAGCTCGTAGCTGGTCCCGGGCACGCGGGCACCGCCGGCCATCGCGGCTCCGGGGACGATCGGGCCGAGCAGCCGCCTGCAAGCCGGGTAGGCGAGTGCCTGGAACCCGCAGGCCAGCGTGTCCATGAGGCAGTAGCGCGCCGTGTCATAGGCAACTTCGCTCTCGATCGCGAAGCCGCATGCGTACTCGGCGATGTCGACGAGTACCTGGTCGGGATCCGGACGCTTGGCGGACTTGATGTCGGAGTGGGACATGGGCAGGTCTCGGTATGGCTGGGTTGGAGGAGGAGAGAGCCAGGGCGGGCGCGGCCCGGCCCGCGTTCAGGCTCTGGGCGGCCCGAACCGCGGCCTCCGCGCCGCTCCGGAATCTCAGGTCACCGTTTCGCGATGGGCACGAACTCGAGGTTTTCCGGGCCCGTGTAGTTGGCGCTCGGTCGGATGATCTTGCCGTCGACGCGCTGCTCGACGACGTGCGCCGCCCACCCGGTGGTCCGCGAGATCACGAAGAGCGGCGTGAACATCGAGGTCGGCACGCCCATCATGTGGTAGGAGACGGCACTGAACCAGTCCAGGTTCGGGAACATCTTTTTCACGTCCCACATGACCGACTCCAGCCGCTCGGCGATCTCGAACATCTTCATGTCGCCGGCCTCCTTCGAGAGCTTCCTGGCGACGCGCTTGATCACCTCGTTGCGCGGGTCGCCGACGGTGTAGACGGGGTGGCCGAAGCCGATCACGACCTCCTTGCGCTCCACCCGCTCCCTGATGTCCGCCTCCGCCTCGTCCGGAGTCTCGTAGCGCTTCTGCACCTCGAAGGCGACCTCGTTCGCGCCGCCGTGTTTCGGGCCGCGCAGCGCGCCGATCGCCCCGGTGATGCACGAATACATGTCGGACGCCGTGCCCGCGATGACGCGCGCCGTGAAGGTCGAAGCGTTGAACTCGTGCTCGGCGTAGAGAACGAGCGACGTGTGCATGGCCCGCACCCAGGACTCGGACGGCGGCCTGCGGTGCAGCAGGTGCAGGAAGTGCCCGCCCACCGAGTCGTCATCGGTCTCCACGTGGATCCGCTGGCCGTTGTGGCTGAAGTGATACCAGTAGCAGAGCATGGAGCCCAGCGAGGCCACGAGCCGGTCCGCGATGTCCCGTGCTCCGGCCTGGTGGTGGTCGTCCTTTTCCGGCAGCGTGCAGCCGAGGACCGAGACACCGGTTCGCATCACGTCCATCGGGTGGCTGGCTGCCGGCAGCTGCTCGAGCGCGGCGCGGACGGAAGCCGGCAGGCCTCGCAAGGACTTGAGCTTTCCCTTGTAGCCGGCCAGCTCGGCCTTGTTCGGCAGCTTGCCATGGATCAGCAGGTAGGCCACCTCCTCGAACTCGCAGGCCTCGGCAAGATCGAGGATGTCATAGCCGCGGTAGTGAAGGTCGTTGCCGGTGCGACCCACCGTGCACAACGCCGTGTTTCCGGCTGCCACGCCGGACAGCGCAACGGACTTCTTGGGCTTGCGGGCGGGTACTTCTTTTGCCGTCATGCGATCACTCCTTCTCGCGTGCGAACAGGGCGTCGAGCTTCTTCTCGTAATCGTGGTAGCCGAGGACCTCGTAGAGCTCAGTGCGGGTCTGCATGGAGTCGACCAGGGACTTCTGCGATCCGTCCCGGCGGATGGTGTCGTAGACGTTCAGTGCTGCCTTGCTCATGGCCCGGAACGCAGACAGGGGATAGAGAACGAGCGAAACGCCTGCGTCACCCAGCTCCGCCACGGTAAACAGCGGCGTCTTGCCGAACTCGGTGATGTTGGCCAGCACGGGAACGCCGACGGACTTCGTGAACTGCCGATACTCGTCGAGCGTCGACTCATGTCGGCTCCCGCCTCGACGTAGGCGAGGGCGCGCTCGACTGCTGCGGCCTGGCCCTCCACCGCGTGCGCATCCGTCCGCGCCATGACGGTGAAGGCGTCGTCGGTTCTGCCGTCGACGGCCGCCTTGATGCGGTCCGTCATTTCCCCGGCCGACACCAACGCTTTCCCGGGTCGATGACCGCAGCGCTTGGCCTGGACCTGATCCTCCAGGTGCATCCCGGCCGCACCGGACTTGATCAAGTCCTTGCACGTACGCGCAATGTTGAAGGCTGCGCCCCAGCCGGTGTCGGCGTCTACGAGCAGGGGCAGGTTCGTCGCAGAGGTGATCCGACGGACGTCTTCGCAGACGTCGTTGAGCATCGTGATACCGAGGTCCGGAAGGCCGAACGACGCGTTCGCCACGCCCGCCCCGGAGAGATAGATCGCCCGGAAACCGGCTCGCTCGGCAAGCAGCGCGCTGAAGGCGTTGACGGTTCCGACGACCTGTAGCGGACGCTCCTCGGCTACCGCAGTCCGGAAGCGCGTTCCGGGCGACGCTGTGGTCATTTGTTATCCTCCGGACGAGTGACCGAGCACGGCCGGGAACCGGGTTCCAGGCTCTTTTTCCGACCGCCGGCAGTATAGCAAGCTCGCAATACCCCGAGCGCCCGGCTCGTGTATCGTGCGCGGCGGTCGCGTGCCGTCCCGCGTACCGATACCGACCAGGAGAGTCCGACGCGTGCCCGAACAGGATCCCCTCGCAACGTCGCACGCCGCCATCCCGCCCGAACCCGGCGACTACGCAGAGCTGCCCGGAGGGATCCTCTGGATACGACTGCCCATCCCTGGCGCCCTGCGGCACATCAACGTGTGGCTGGTCCCGGCACCCGGCGGGTGGTTCCTCGTGGATACGGGCATGAGAACCGACGAGGTGGAGGCCGCCTGGCTGACCCTGGAACCCAAGCTGCCGCTGGCCACGGGTCTCCGGCAGATCATCGTGACGCATCACCACCCCGACCACTTCGGCATGGCTCGCTGGCTTGCCGAGCGTCACGACGCCCCCGTCTGCATGACCGGGGAGGCCGGCGCCGCCTCGACCGCTGCCTTGTCGGAGACGACGGAGGGCTCGGTGCAGGGATCGGACGGCTTCGCCCGCCGCTTCGGCATCGAACTGGACGAGCCGATGACCGCCATCCTGCGTGGCGGCATCTACCGCAGGATCGTCAGCGGGCTGCCGTGCATCGAGCGACTCGAAGCGGGCGGCCGCGTGGCGGGCGCCGACCGCGACTGGCACGTCTCGGTGCACTGGGGTCACGCACCCGGACACGCCTGCCTGTTCGATCGGCAGGGCAGCCTGCTCATCAGTGGCGACCAGGTGCTGCCGCGGATCTCGAGCAACGTGAGCCTCTACCCGTCCAACGAGGATGCGGATCCTCTCGGTGAGTACCTGGCCTCGCTCGACTCGCTCGCCGGGTTGCCGGAAGATACGCTCGTGCTGCCGGCACATGGACCACCGTTTGCCGGACTCCACGGCCGGATCGAGGCCTTGCGGGCCGGCCACGGTTTGCGGCTCGACCGCATCGTCGCTGCTTGCAGTGAACCGCAGCCGACCATGGAAATCGTCGCGGGGCTGTTCCCGCTGCAGCGCCTCGACCCGCTGAACCGGTTGCTGGCGACGACCGAGACGCTGGCGCACCTGCGGCATCTCGAGCTGCAGGGGCGGGTTCGCCGCGAAAGTTCGGCCTGCGGGCTGAGATGGCTGTCCGGCTGAGCCCGCTTCCCGCGTTGCAGCAGCGCAACGCTCGATGACACGCAGGAAGCCCTGCCGGTCTTGTACGGTCCCGCGCGTCGACTTACGCTCCCGTGACAGAGCCGAGAGGGGACCTCGGACTGCCTGTCACATGACAACAACACCAGCTTCGGGAGACCTGACATGACCTATGCGCTCAAGGCACCCGGCCTCGTCACGACGGCCGTCGCGCTGACCCTTGCCGCCGCCGCTGCAGGCGCACAGCAACAAAGTTCGACCACGCTCGAAGAGATCGTGGTGACTGCGCAAAAGCGATCCGAGTCGCTTCAGGACGTGCCCGTCGCGGTGAGCGCCGTCGCGGGCGTGAAGATCTCCGAAGCGGGGCTGACACGCATCGAGGACCTGCGCAACTACGTGCCCACGCTGTTCACGCAGGAAACGGCAATCGGCAACAACATCGCCATCCGCGGCATCTTCTCCGGCGTGAACCCCGGTTTCGAGCAGTCCGTCGGGACCTACGTCGACGGCATCTACCGGGGCCGCCCGCAGCAGACGCGCATGCCGTTCCTCGATCTGGAGCGCGTCGAGGTGCTGCGCGGGCCGCAGTCCATCCTGTTCGGCAAGAACAGTGTTGCCGGCGCCTTGAACATCACGACCGCCCGACCGACGTCGGAGTTCAGGGCCAGCGTCTCGGCGCTGTACGACTCGGAGCTCGGCGAGCAGGAGTACCAGGGCTACGTATCAGGCCCCCTCGGCACGGACCGACTCCGCGGCCGGCTGACCGCGCGCTACCGGGACATCGACGGGCACATTGAGAACCTGACGCTCGGCGGGCGTGAGGAACCCTCGCGCGAGGAGACGAACTTCCGTGCCTGGCTGGAGTGGGATGCGACCGACAACCTCACGATCGGGCTCAAGGCCGAGACCGGATCGTTCGACGTGGTCGGACGACAGATCGAGATCTACACCGAGAATCCCGCGGCGGCGGGGCCCTTTACGGGACTCACCTACGCCCAGGTCCTGGGCGGTGTCTTCGGCCAGGATCCCAGCGTCCTCAACAATTTCCAGGACTACAAGCGATCGTCGAATGGCGATTTCAGCGAAAACGACACCGAGGAGTACCTGCTCAGCGTTGACTGGCAGCTGGGTGGCCTGACGCTGACCGCAATTACCGGTTTCTCGAAGTACGATTTCCTGGAACTCTGCGACTGCGACTTCACCGGCGGCAACGTCTTCAACGTCATCTCGGTCGAGGAGTTCGACCAGTTCAGCCAGGAGATCCGGCTGACCTCGCCGGCGGGTGGAACGCTCGACTACATCGTTGGGGCCTACTACGAGGATGCTTCGCTCGACTTCGGCGACACCATCCTGCTGCCCGCGAACAGTGTCCTGATCCCGCTGCTCAACGCGAACCCCGCTTTCGTCGGCACGCCGCTCGAGGGCATTGCGGGCACGATGCTGGCAGGGACGGGCACGCCGCGCGGGTTCACGCAGGACTCGAAGTCCTGGTCCGTGTTCGGGCAGCTGACCTGGAACCTGAGCGACGCGTTCCGCGCCACGGCGGGGCTGCGCTACACCAAGGACGAGAAGGACGCTGCGCGCGTGCTGCAGATCACGGACACGAACGGCGACCCCCTCCCGCCGCCGCAGTCCGTTCTCGCGCCGATCGTGTACGCCGCCGCCTTCAACGTGCGTCCGCACCAGGAATCGGGGAGCCGCAGCGAGGACAAGCTGCTGCCGTCGCTGACACTCGAGTACGACTGGACCGAGGACATGATGACCTACCTGAGCTGGAGCCAGGGGTCCAAGTCGGGCGGGTTCGACGCCCGCTCCAACAATCCCACGACCGCGCCTCCCGGCGGCTGTCCGCGCCCCGGGGTCCAATGCGTCGGCACCTTCGAGTTCGAGGACGAGAACTCCGACAACATCGAGCTCGGGGCCAAGATGGCGCTCGGGGGCAGGTTCGAGTTGAACGGTGCGCTCTATTTCACGAACTTCAAGGACCTGCAGGTCTCGACCTTCGACGCCGTACTGGGCTTCAACGTCCAGAATGCCGGCGAGGCCGACATCATGGGCGTAGAGCTCGATGCACGCTGGCGTGCTACCGAGCATTCCCTGATCTCGGCGAGCGTCGCCTGGACGGACTTCGAGTTCAAGGACTACTTCGGCCAGTGCTACTTCGGGCAGAGGCAGGAGCACCCGGAGGAGGTGGCCCCCGACGGCATCAACTGCAACTACAGGGGCAAGACCAACGAGTTCGTGGCGGACTTCGTCGGCACGCTCGCCTACGACTACCGCCGCCCGATCGGCACGAACATGGAATTCCGCTTCGGCCTCGACCTGTACTACACGACCGAGACGTTCGTCGCGCCGACGCTCGACCCGAAGCAGAAACAGGATGCCTACGCCAAGCTCAATGGTCGTGTCGCGATCGGCAGCGACAACTGGGAGGTCGCCGTGCTCGGTCGGAACCTGACCGACGAGGAGATCTATCCCTACGGGAACGACACGCCGCTGGCCGGCAGCATCTTCGGCGCCTTCAGCGCCTGGCGCTTCGGCGAGCCGCCACGCTCCTTCGCCCTGCAGGGGACGCTCCGGTTCTGAGCGGCTTGCGGGAGCTGCGGCCCGCGTCGCGCGGGCCGCAGCCCGTTCCCAAGGCCCAGCACGAAGGAGAGAAATGCGACTCGTCACCTACAGGAACGACACCGGCGACCGGCTGGGAGCGCTGGTCGGGCGAGCGAATGTACTCGACCTCGGCGCCGCCGCCCGCGCCGTAGGCCGAGACCCATCCAGCTTCGCCACGATGCAGTCGCTGATCGACTCGGGCCCGGCTGCCTGGACCGAAGCACGGGAGCTGGTCGCGGCGCCCCCCGCGCACTGCCTGTCGGAAGTCGGCGAGATCCGCCTGCTCGCACCGCTGCCCGTCCCCCTCCAGATCCGCGACTTCATGTGCTTCGAGAAACACGTCGTACAGGCGTTCGGAGCGGCCTTCCGGATGCGGGCATCCCGAGCCGGTTCGGAGGCCGAACGGCAGGAACTGCTCGCGCAGGCCGAGGCCTACCGCCCCCCGGAGGCCTGGTACCGGCAGCCGCTGTACTACAAGGCCAATCGTTTCGCCGTCAGCGGACCGGGCGAGACCATCGAGTGGCCCGCGTACAGCCGCCTGATGGACTACGAGTGCGAGCTGGCCTGCGTGATCGGACTCGCGGGGCGTGACATCGACGCGAGCCGGGCGCGGAGGCACATCTTCGGCTACACGATCTTCGACGATTTCAGCGCGCGCGACGCGCAGGCCGTTGAAATGGCTGGTGGGCTCGGCCCGGCCAAGGGCAAGGACTTCGACAAGGCCAACGCCTTCGGGCCCTGCATCGTCACGGCCGACGAGCTCGCGGACCCTTACGAGCTCGAGATGATCGTGCGGGTGAACGGCGAGGAGCGCTCGCGCGGCAGCTCGGCGGCCATGCACTGGAAGTTCGAGGACATGATCGCGCACGTGAGCCGTTCCGAGACGCTGCATCCGGGCGAGATCCTAGGCAGCGGAACCGTCGGCGACGGCTGCGGCCTCGAGCACCTCCGGTTCCTCGAGGACGGCGACGAGATCGAACTGGAGATTCCGCCGATCGGCGTCCTCGCCAACCGGGTGGTGCGGGCAGGCGGCACTCCGTCATGACGCGACCCACCTACCGACGGGGCCTTGCCGAGCTGGGCGACGGGCTCTTTGCCTGGCTGCAGCCGGACGGCGGCTGGGGCTGGTCGAATGCGGGCCTGATCGTGGATGGCGACCAGGCGCTGCTGGTGGACACCCTGTTCGACGAGCCGCTGACCGCGGCCATGCTCGACGCCATGCGCGACGCGACCGGCATTCCGCCGGAAGGCATCGGCCGGCTCGTCAACACGCACGCCAACGGCGACCACACGCACGGCAATGCGCTGGTTGCCCATGCCGAGGTGATCGCCTCGCGAGCCGCGGCGCGCGAGATGGCGGAGCTGCCCCCCCAGCGCGTCGCGCAGCTGATGGCGGGTGCTCGCTCCGGCGCCCTCGGCCCCGCCGGAGCGATGATCGCCGAGGTGTTCGCCCCGTTCGACCTCGCCTCCGCCAGGGGCCGGGCCCCGACCTGTACATTCGAGCGGGAGCTGGATCTCGTGGTCGGCGACAAGCCGGTACTGCTGCGCAACGTCGGCCCCGCGCACACGGCCGGCGACGTCATCGTCTACGCGCCGGCGCAGCGGACCGTGTTCACCGGCGACATCCTGTTCATCGACAGCACGCCCATCATCTGGGCGGGACCGGTCGGCAACTGGCTCGCCGCCTGCGAGTGGATACTCTCGCTCGAAGCCGAGTGGATCGTACCGGGTCACGGCCCGTTGACCGATCCGGCAGGCGTGCGTCGCGTGCAGGAGTACCTGAGCTTCGTCGATCGCGAGGCGCGCACACGCTTCGACGCCGGCATACCCGTGGAAGAGGCCGTATTCGACGTCGCGCTCGGCGAGTACCGGCACTGGCTGGACGCGGAGCGGATTGCCGTCAACGTGCACAGCCTGTACCGCGAGTACTCCGGCGACGCGTCACCGCCGGACGTGGTCGCCCTGTTCGGCCTGATGGCCGCGGTCAGGCGTCGGCTGCGGGCCTGAGGCTTCGCGGCACGGCGGCACGCGCCTCGCCGCAAGCCATCCGATGCGGCGAGAGAGTATGATTGCCACCGTTGCACAGTGACGCGCCCAGGCGGGCCGGTACCCGGGAGACGAGGCTTGACCAGCACCAATGAGACACTTGGCGTCGCGGCCCTCAAGCAGACGCCGTTGTCGGTCGAAATGGACGAGGCCGAGGTCAAGGCCCTCGCGAGGATCGTCGAGATCCGGGACTGCGCGGACGGCGAGGTGCTGGTGAAGGAGGGGGAGCGCAACAGCCACCTCTACGTCCCCATCACGGGCAAGATAGCGATCGTCAAGCTGGACGAGCACAACGAGACGCGCGTGCTGCACGTCATCGCTCAGGGCGACCTGGCCGGAGAGCTCTCTTTCATGGACGGGGAACCGAGGTACGCAAGCCTGGTGGCAAGCGGGCAGACGCGGGTCCTCGTGCTCGATCGGCCCCGGTTCGAGGAGTTGCTCGTGACCCATCCGGTGGTCGTCTACAAGGCCATGCGGGCGATCATGAGGGTCGCGCATCGGGT